>ENA-ORNR01003003-ORNR01003003.1-human-gut-metagenome-genome-assembly--contig:-NODE-3003-length-13126-cov-2.641267_pt1 | contig 13126 bp, 12 predicted proteins | sample MGYA00242114_ERZ509020 | MGnify/ENA primary metagenome ERZ509020 (study PRJEB26280, sample SAMEA2338758) | human gut metagenome | biome: human gut; feature: human-associated habitat; material: faeces...
AGTTACCTGTAGTCAATAAATTTTATAGTCAAGCGGATATTCGCAATCCGCTTCGCAGTTTATTCGATCAAATCACGAACTGTTCCAGATATCTCTTGCTGAGGATCAGAGAATTCTCAACCTTTTCTTTGGAATCTTCAAAAGCCTTATCCTCGATCTCGATACAGGTATAACCGTCATATCCGATGTCTGTCAGTGCTGATACATATTTGCCCCAGTCCACATCACCGAGTCCCGGAATCTTTGGAGACATATACTCAAGCGGAGTTGCCATCACACCCACATCTGCCAGCTTATCCCAGAATACCTTGATATCCTTGTAATGTACATGGAAAATCTTATCCTTAAATTCATAAATTGGCTTGATATAATCAATCTGCTGCCATACAAAGTGGGAAGGATCATAATTAATTCCCAGATTGGGGCTGTCCAAAATCTCAAATACTCTCCGCCAGTTTGCCGGCGTTGACATAATATTCTGTCCGCCCGGCCACTCATCATTGGTAAAGAGCATTGGACAGTTTTCAATGGCAATCCGCACGCCTTTTTCCTCTGCATACCGTACAATCGGTGTCCAGACCTCTTTTACCAGCTCCATATTTTCATCCACATTTTTCTTGGAATAACGTCCGATAAATGTTGTAATCATATTGACACCGAGCAATACAGATGCGTCCATCAGTTTGTATAAATGGCTGATATAGCTGTTTCTTTTTTTCTCGTCCGGCTCCAGTGTGTTGGGATAATATGCGAGGGAAGAAATCTCTACGCCCTTTTCCTGACAAAGCTGCTTGATTTCTGCCGCCTTCTTCTCGTCCAGATTGGCAACATCAATATGGCTTACACCCGCATATCTTCTCTGTGCGCCGCCCTGTGGCCAGCAGGCTACCTCCAGACATTCCAGCTGATTTTCTGCGGCAAAATTCACAACTTCCTCAAATGTCATGCCCTCGCAGATAGATGTTAATAAACCGAATTTCATCATGTTCGTTTTCTCCTTTCCATTACTTTGCAGCGTCATTTCGCTTCATTGCTTTCGTTTGATTTATTTTGATTGTACAAAAATCCACGTGGCTTCACTTCCCACATTTTGTCGCATTACAAGTAAGAAAACTGACATTTTTATTTTTCGGTTTTATTTTATAAAAAAAAAGTCAAAAACAAGCTGTCTGTTTTTGACCTTTGAAAATGCATCTTATCTATTTGTATTTTTCATGATTTGAGCGGCTGAGGCTGCATTTCCATTCAACATAACAGAAGCAGTTGCAAAATAATCTGCATTGTCCAGAAAATAACCTTTCAGGCGCTGAAACCAGGTTCTATTCTTTCCTACGTTAGCGTAGCATTTTGTCATTGTCGTATTGTTTCCCATAATTGTCATCGTATTGTTCATCTCAATCTCTCCTTTTTTCTCTCCATATCCTCGTTACATGTTGTATTTTACGCTTGTTTTTTTTCTAAAACCAGTGCTATAATTATCCTGTTTTACAACGATATTGACATTTTTATATAAAATAACCGCGAATAAAGGAGATTTTTACAATGAAAACTGTATATCACGAGGCCATGCATCCGTTGGGAAATCTTGGTCTGAAAATTTCCATGGCGGCTCTCGAAAGCCCGCACATCCCTATGCACTGGCATGACGCAATGGAAATTCTGTTCTGTCTCAATGGAGAAGTCACCATTCAGATTGATCACGAAGCCTTTTTGCTTTCCCGCAACCAGCTGGTCGTTTTTGACTCTAAGGAGATGCATTCCATCCAGTCTGCCTCTCCTCTTTATATGTTTTTATGCATTCATGTGGACAAAAAGCAGATGGCATTGTACTGCCCGGATCTGGAATTGTACCACATCCAATGTCAGCCACTGCCGCTGGATCACCCCAAGTCAACAGAATACCTTACGCTCTGTCAGCTTGCCCGTGACCTCACCCGTTCCAGTATTAAAAAAGAAAGCACCAGCACCATGCGCTCGGATGGTATCGCTCTTTTGATGCTGTCCGACCTGATCCAGTCGTTTTCGGTGTATGCCCCTTTGGGGACCGCAACTGGTGAGAAAAAGCCAAATGACGCACTCCGCGTGATTATTTCCTATGTTACTGAGCATTATCCGGAAAAAATCACCTTGAACGATATTTCTGCCAGAATCGGCTTCAGCAAGGAATATTTCTGCCGCTTTTTCAAACAGCATATGGGAATTACGTTCCTGCAATATCTCAATGAGGTGCGGATCTCCCATGCCGGGCGTCTGCTCAGCTCCACGGAGCTTTCCGTTGCCGAGGTCATGCACCAGATCGGTTTTACGAACCAGACTGTATTTAACCGTATGTACAAGGAACTTTACGGTATGACACCCCGACAGTCCCGCAAATATGTAAAGCCGAACAGCATCCCTCATCTGATTCCGGAGGAGCTGGTCTAAGAGTAAGTCAAAAAAATGATAGCAGATTATAACCTCCTGTTTCTTTTGAACTTTATTTTGGTCAAAAATGTACTTTCCGCACAGAAATAAGGTGCATTTTTCGAAAGGCAGACCACTCGTTTTCATTTATAATGAAAGTCAGAAAAGTAAACACCAGACCAAAGCAAGGAGGTTTTCATTTTATGATTATTAAACTTGGAATCATCGGTTTCGGCGGAATGGGAAAATGGCATGCGCAGAACGCTCCAAGAGCAGGTGTTGAGATTGCTGCTGTATGCGACATTGCCGAAGAAAAACAAAAAGAAGCAATTGAAATGGGGTATCGGCTGTATACGAATGCGGATGAGCTTCTGGCAGATCCTGAGGTCAATACCGTTATCCTGACCGTTCCCAACTATCTGCACAAGGAAATGTGCATCAAGGCCGCCAAAGCCGGGAAGAACGTTATTACCGAAAAGCCCGCTGCCATGAGTGTGCAGGAGCTCGATGAGATGGAGGCAGCCTGCAAGGAGGCAGGAGTCTTTTTCACCTCGCACCAGAACCGGCGCTGGGACAAGGATATGCTGACCGTGAAAAAAGCATATGATGAAGGACTCCTTGGCAATATTTTTACGATTGAATCCAAGCTGCATTCCGGCAACGGATACATGCACGAATGGCATCTGTATAAAAAATACGGCGGCGGCATGATCTACGACTGGGGTGTGCATCTGATCGACCAGATCCTGTTTATGATGCCGGATGCCAAAATCAAATCCGTTTATGCAGACATCAAAAATGTACTGCATGAGGAAGTTGATGACTACTTTAAGATCATTCTGAAAATGGATAACGGTGTAACCGCCCATATTGAGCTGTCCACCTATATTCTAAAATATCAGCCGCGCTGGCTTGCTGCCGGTGACAAGGGCACCATGATTGTAGAGGATTTCGGCTGCAATGGCAGCATTTACCGTACCGGAAAGTTGTTGGAAAAACTTCCTCCACAGATTACTGAAACCGAGGCCGGTCCAACCCGACAGTTTGCACCTGTTCCACCAGGAGGCATCGTAACCGAGCCGCTTCCAGAGATTCAGACCGACTGGGTAGATTTCTACCGGAATGTTTCGGATGTGCTGAATGGAAAAGCTGAATCTAAAATCAAGATTTCCGAAGTCCGGCGTGTACTCTCTGTGATGGAGGCCGCGTGGAAATCTTCAGAAACCGGAGAAGCGATTCTGTTTGAATCCTAGTACAGCGTTTTTACTACCGTTCTCATACACAAACTGCAACCGCATATGCCTATCGCCTTAGGCGATAGGCATATATGTGGGTATCATTTATATCTTTTACGCATACAAAATCAGCAAGTGATTTCATGCAAACCATTTCAGCCGGATAAACGCAATCTCATTCGCCGCTAGCGTTACATCCAGATCCAGCGTCTGCTCCTTCGCTTCAACCTTCTGGATTTTGAGTCTCGGCTCACAGGTTCGGCGGAAATATTTGATATCATTTCTAGTCAATTCACTTTCGTATTCCATCTCCGCCCAGATATCCAGAACACTTCCGTTTTTTTCATTGATACTGTAGGTTTTCATCTGATACACACCATCCCGGACATCGCGCAGCCGGATCGCAAGCTCCTTTGCCTCCCGATCCTCAAAATATTTCCAGATATTCTCCTTATCCAGCTCATTTTCCGCGGAAAGATAATAGTTGTAATTGAGCTTTTTCGCATTGTGACAGAGGATGCCGTAGCTCCCATGACCATCTGTTGTCAGAATACAATTCTCCTCTTTTCCGATATAATACGGTAGCAGCCGGTTCAAAAAGTCAAAGGCAAAGCCTGCCGGTTTTAATATCCCATCCTTTGTAATAATTCCCGTGCCTCCATAAAGCATATCGTGAGAATCGTAGTATTCCGAGGTCCGGTCACTTCCCTGAAACAGTGCCATACCCTCGCACAATGGATAGCAGTCCAGAATATTTTTTACCACATAAGCGCCCTTAAAGCAGGTGTCATTGATATAATTTCGATCCGAAATCGTCAGGTTCCATTCCGTAACATACACCGGATACGTCTCCTCAATTCCGGATTCTGCCATATACCGTTTTACCTTTTGCATATAATGAAGGAAGCCTTCACTGTCTGTCAGACGCTTGCTGTAGTTATCCTGCGCGACCTCCCCCTGCTGATATGCATAATACAAAAATGAGAGATAATCCGGGAAATACGGTTCCTTTTTCCATTCCTCCAAAAACTTTGCATATACGTTTTGGATATCATACAGAAATCGAAAGCCGCCTCCGCCCACCTGAATCTCCTCACTGTAACGGTGAATGACCTCATAGGTGATATTAAACAGCCGGAAATAGCCCTTCATCCCCTCCCAGTTTTTTTCTGTATCCTCCCGAAACCACAGCTCCATTCTCCACGTTCCGATCTCTGTCCTTCCATACCGGTGAAGCAGATGCCGCATCATAGCATCAAGCACACACTTCCACTTCTCATCTCCCGGAAACGCATCCTCATTCCTTTCGAAAATCAATGCTGTCTGCACACTTCCATACAATCTGCGCGGCTTCATCCCCAGTTCAATATGCGGTTTTAATCCATTCTGCAGCAGAAAATCGAGAATTGAATCCAGTCTCGAAAAATTATACCCTTCTTCTCCGCTGGAAATATCAATCAGCATATCCTTAGAGAAAATATTCCAAAATCTGACATAGTGAAACTGCAACGCCTCCTTCAGGTAAATCACATGCTCCCGGATTTCCGATCGCAGCAGATCCTCCGCCGCACCGATATTGATCATATCCTTCCATATATACTTGGTTTGCTCCTGCGTCTGCACCGAAAATTCTATCCTGACTTCTTCCTTGGTCTTTTGTTCCTCTCTCTGAAGACCATCGTTTCTGAGAAATTCTTCCAGACGCTCCTCTACGAGCTGATCGTTCTCCTCTTTTTGGGCATTCTGCTCCTTCACCTTTGCCTGCTTACGGAACGCAGATGGCGTCTCTCCATATGCCGCCTTAAACGCCTTATTAAACACGGTGACATTGGAAAATCCATTGTCATATGCAATCCTTGTGACCGGCTGCTCGGTATACAACAGGTCATCGACTGCATGATACAACCGGACATTTGCTAAGTATGCAGCAAAATTCATCCCGTAGTTTTTCTTAAAAAAGCGCGAGAGATAGCCGACCGAAAGATAGAGCTGGCTGGCAAGATCGTTTAAACTGATCGACTGGTTGTAATTTGCCCGGATATAATTATTGATCTGGGATAAGCGGTTTTCGAAGCGGTCTGCTCCATCCTCTAAATGCCGGTCACCGGTACGGACAAGGAAATAGGAGGACAAGAGATCCATGACCTGGTAGCACAATGCAATATGCCCGAAATTCGCCACCCCTCCTCGAGTGCTAAGATAATGATTCAATAATTTTTTCAGTGTTTCCCTCATCTCCCGGTAGCGATCCGTATCGCCCTTGGTGGAGTCACACCAGAAAATGATATCGGTACTTTCGAAAATATCACTCACCAACTGATAAGTAATGTAAAGCCGGGCAAAAAGAATGTCCGGGCTGCCCTTTAGACAATGCCTCTTGTTTGCATTGATGACCAGAATATCCTCCGGCTGCATATGCGTTGTCTGCTCTCCCATCGCCACATCTAACGTTCCCTCAAGCACAAACAACAACTCGATATCCTGATGAAAATGCTCCCGCTCCTCTCTGATATTTAACACCTCAATTTTTAATTTTTCCTGTTTGAAATGCCTCTCCATTGTTTTTCCCCGTCCTGTATGCATGCACAAAACTCTGACTGAACGCCTTGGGGCAAATTCTGTCAGAGTCTGTTTTTTTTGAATTGTTCCTTTCCTAGATTATATTATTTTTCATCTCTCTGTGCACGCTTTTTCTGGAGATTTTCGATAATTTCTCCACTTTTCTTTTCATTCAGCGGATACATTGCCAACGGAATCAGACAGCACAGATACATGATACCAAAGATTAGGTTGACTGTCACATTGATTCCATTGAGTGCTGCTGCGGTCTGCTGTGCATTGGCAATATAGCCAGTTGCTCCCATGATCAGAAGCGCACCCGATACGCCAAAGGCAGAGCCAAACTTCGTGGAAAGTGAAACCGTTGCATAGGAAATTCCATCGGAACGCACGCCTGTCCGGTCTTCCTGATAATTGATGGCATCCGGAACCATCGCCATCGGAATCGGGAAGGAAAAGCAGAAGAAACCATAGGCACAATGCAGTCCCAGCAACAGTGGAATATTTGTATATCCGGCAGTTTTTCCAATGATAAAAATCAGGATCAGGGAAATTGCTGCTCCGATATAGCCGATCGCTGCCATCTTTTTCTTTCCGATCTTTACGATATAATTCTTGGTCAGAAAGATTCCTATAACGGTAAATAACGATGGCAAAGACATAAACGCTGCGATCAGGTCATACCGCTGCACATTGTACATCAGGTAATAAATCACCACTCCCATACGACCGAAAAATGCGGTCATTGCCAGAAGTTGAATAAAAAACACTAAAATTAAAGGCTTATTTGATAATACTGTTTTGATACTTGTTCCAACGGATACCTTGGTAGCACCTGCTGCCGGCTTGATGGTTTCCTTGCAGTTTACATATACAAAATAGAACAATGGCAAAGCACAGATCGCAAATAAAATTGCCACCTTTGTGTAGGCGCCTGCGGTGTAGCTTTCTGAGCCGCCGGAAAATTTCATCAAAAGCGGCGCGGTAATCGCATTGAGTAGAACAGAGCTTAAATTCGTTCCCATCATTCTCCAACTGTTCAGCTGCGCAATATCCTCCGGATTCGTTGTCATAACGGTAGACAAGGAACCGTAAGAAAGGTTTACAACCGTATAAGCCATGCCACATCCAATATATGTAATTGCCGCGTAAATAACTGCCGCATTTCCCCTCCCTATCGTGGTAAATGCCAGAACGGACAACACAGCCAGAATCGGTGCTCCGAACAGAATATACGGGCGGAAGCGTCCCCTCTTGGTATTGGTGCGTTCTGCAATTGCACCAAACATCGGATCGTTTACACCATCCCAGATTTTTGCAATCAGCATGATTGCTGACGCAATAGCTGGAGCCATTCCAACCACATCGGTATAAAATACAGAAAGATAACTTCCTATAAAGGTCCAGCAGAGATTGCTGGCGAAATCGCCCATTCCATAGGCAAACAATGTCAATTTTGACAATCTTTTTTCTGATGTATTCATAGATTCCCCCATTCCCAACACCCGCTTGACATATCCCCCGTTCAGGAATTAGAATGAAACAAGGTTATGAATAAACTGCTTCACGGTAGTATTCATTCCATACGCATACGGTGATGCCACACCGTATGCGTTTTTTCATCAAACTGATCTTGATTCCTATTCTATCTTATCTCATTACTGGTTCAATAACTTTTTCACCATTGCTACATGACGTGTTGTCTGCTCAATCGCATCATAACCACCCTCATCCTCATACTCGGTGACGATAAAGCCGTCATAGTCAGATGCTGCAACCACCGGAATGATCTCCTCATAAGGAATTGACACTTCGTGAAGATTCTCATCGACATAATGACATTTTCCGTGCATCTCAAAGCAATACGGCAGAATCCTTTTCAAGCCCTCCAATTCCTTTGTGCAGCTCTTTCTGAACTGGACGAAGCCATACATGCTGTTTAAGGTCCCTCCCAATGCTGGACATTTTTCGATATCCTCTGCCATAATCTTCATGGCCTCCTCCAATGGAACCTCATCGTAGCGAAGCTGTGCACACTTGTTTAGCTGCTCCTCGGTTGCGCCTGCTGCGAGTGCTCTGTCCCAATACGGCTTGTTTGGCTTGATTGCAAAGCATCCAAAATCCGGTACAAAACCGATGTATTTGCTTCCGGTTTCCTCGATGACCTTCACATAATCCATAATGGCTGGTGTGATCGGACTTTCCGGATTATGAATTTCGATTCCCACATGAACGTTATAAGCCTCTGCGTATGGTGCGATCCGTTTCAAGCCCTCCGGAGAAAGTAGATACTGCTCGCGCATCACGGTACAGCCAAGTTTGTTGGCAGACATGATATCGGTAATCGCACGCGCCACCATCTCATCTTCCGTCAGATCGCGATCCTTTAACATTCCCCGATCCATATTTGCCGAATAGCAGATCGGTCCGATGCCATATTTCTCCTTGCATTTGTTGATAAATTCCACGAATTCATCCGAGACAAACGGGTAGGATGGAATCATCTGTGTTGCCACGATCTCGTAGCCTTCTGCGCCAAGCTCCGCTGCTGTGCGGATTACGCCCTCCAAATCCAGTTCTCCTTTCAAATAAGGAGTGCCCAGTGAAAATAAAGTAATTCCTGTTTTAACTTTTGACATTTTCTTTTCCTCCTTAATCTGTAATTGCCATGGTTTTGGTTCCGCAGCTGTCTACCGGCATGTATCTGTGATCCGGTCCGATCGGCATATATGGGGATCGGAAAAACAACGTAACATCAATCTTATGCTCGCCCTCCGGAAGTCCTCCCGGATAAATCACCTTAATCGTAGCCGGTTCAATCACCTGCCAGAATTCCGTATAACATTTATCGAACTCTACCGGACTGAATTCTTTTCCGTTGATGCAGAACTTGATCCGCTCCGCCGGTACTTCAAAATCGTCCACCTTTACCTTAAATTCATCAATGACAGAAAGAAAATGTCCACGATAGTAACTCAGACGGATATCAAACTGATATCCCATTTTCTTACCATCTACATAATAATGCTTGAGGCTGTCACTTACGACAACATCCACAAAATTCATTCGCATTGCAAATCCCATGTTCTCCCTCTCCTTTTCTTTAGAATTTGATTTCCTTATTTGCCTTCGCAGACTGATAGATCGAATCTAAAATCTTAGTTACGGCAAGTGCTTCCTCTGGTTTTACAAGTGGTTGTGTGCCATTTTTGACTGCCTCTAACCACTGCCTGTTATCAATCGTGCCTTCTTCTCCGCCACCGCCGCCGAAGTATGCAACACCGCCTACCGGGGAGAGTTTTTCTTCCATCAGCTGTCCGTTTCGTCCTCTATTATAAATCAGCTCATTCTTGCTGTAGCTCATACCGGAATGAATCTCAGCTCCTGCTGCGGTACCACAGAGTGTTGTAGAGGCTTCTCTGGATTCAAGAATATTGAGTGCCCAGCTTGCTTCTAAGGAGATAGTTGCGCCATTTTTCATTTTGATAAAGCCCATTGCGGAGTCCTCTACCTCATAGGTCTTTGGATTCCACGGTCCAAACAGGTTGCCCTCGGTTGCCTGCTCTAAACCGCCCAGCTTGTAGAAAACAGAACCAGATACGCTGTCAATATCGTAATTGTTCATACACCATAAGGTAATATCCAATGCATGTGTTCCGATATCAATGAGTGGTCCGCCGCCCTGTGCTTCCTTATCCATAAATACACCCCAGGTCGGAACTCCTCTTCGTCTTACGGCATGTGCCTTTGCATAATAGATATCTCCCAGATCACCCTTCTGGCATGCTGTGTGAAGGTTCTGTACCTCCGGACGGAAGCGGTTCTGATAGCCTACCGTAAACTGCATGCCGGATTTCTTCCATGCCTCCACCATCTTTTCCGCTTCCACGGTACTGTGAGACATTGGCTTTTCACAATATACATGCTTCTTTGCCTCAAATGCTGCAATTGCGATTTCACTGTGTGATACGTTTGGTGTACAGATATGTACGACCTCAACTGCCGGATTTGCCAGTACCTCGCGGTAATCTGCTGTCACCTGTGCGCCCGCTACTCCGAACTCTGCCGCTGCCTTCTGCGCACGCTCGATTTTGATATCACAGAAAGCAACGATCTCGTTTAAATCAGAATTGTTTTTAAGCGCTGGAAAATGCTTCTGGTTTGCAATTCCTCCGCATCCAATGATTGCTACCTTTACTTTACTCATTTGTTTGTATCCTCCTTTGACTGATCTCTCTGTTGTTGATGAGTCTATTTTAACAGGCAAAGGGGGCTGACACACTCTCTGGAACAACGGATTCCTTACAATGAAATGACCTGACGGGCAAGATTTTATGTTCTGATTTTTTAATGGTCAAAAATTGCTATATGAATTTTGACTTGTCAGGGAAATAAAAACCCCACATCTGTTTCGCCGCAAAAGCGTCAGATGTGGGGTGGCTTTTCTGTGGTATAAACAAAAAATTCGGGTGAGCTGGCGGCTTCTTTGCCACCGGATCATCCGATTTTAGTATCTGCCTGTTACAAATCGCAGGAAGGATACCGGTTTGCGTCCGTAGCTCTTCGTCCGTTTCACGTAATCCTTGTAATACTGAACTACCTGAGCAAAGGACATGGTTGGATCGATTGCATACATCATCGATACACCTCCTTTTTTATTTTGGTGTGCGCCCTTCTCAATTATCTTATGTCATATGGGCTGATATGTTCGAAATGATTTTCTCATTTCTTGTATACATTATAACACCGTCTTTGGTAGTATTCAACAAAAATAACGTAAAATTTTTGTGCAAATCACATATTGCTTTTGTAAATATTGCTCATAAATAAATGTTCCCGCAACAATTCTTTCTGCGTCCTCTCTGCTGTCCAGAAAATATTATTGCCTGTGATTACAGCTTTTAGTGCAATTGGTTCCACACCCGACTTTTTATATTCTGCCAGAAATACATCCACCTGATCCGAATTCATTTCCGAAAAAATCAGCATTTCTGCCGGAAATTCCGGACCGTCATATTTTTTTGCCTCTCTGGTAAATCCCTGTATCTGCGCCAGAGTGCCCAGTTTCTGGGAATAATCCTTGCGGGCAACATCTATGATACGAATGCCTAATGTCCTGCATACATTCTGAATCACTGCGTATTTATCCCGGTTTATACGAAAAAGTAATATTGTCTGTGCCATAATTTTCTCCCTGCTGATCCGCTGCCTTACCTGTGTCTGTTTTCATCAGACTCCAAACTCCCTGTAATCCTCCGGCAAAAAACGATGGTAAATGATATGGATTCCCTCATCCTTAAAACAATAATAATAGGGATCTTCCTCATCCTCCGCAAACCGGAACATCCAGTCGAATTCCCCATTTTCGATCTTCTGACATTCCACATGGGACGAATGTTTACAGAACAGTTCCCGGATCTCCTGCATGGTACAGCCATGCCTGCCAACCAGTTCCACCAGTTCCCGGATAAATTCATCCGGCTTTTCATGCTCATGGACATATACACTTCCCTGTTCCGGAATATAAAAACAGAAACGCTCTTTTTTTGCCGTCACACCTACATCCCCGAGTTTTTCCTGCCGGGGCAGAAGATGCCGACATTCTCCATCCCCACCCCCACCGGCGAGCGCTACACATACAACAGCGGCGAGCCCATGGGCGTCGCCACGGTCATAGCGGTGCTCGACTCATCGGTCGCCGGCACGCCCGAGGTGGTGAAAGAACTGCGCGAGGCATGTCTTCTGTCGTCGGTGGCCTGCAAGCTCATCCTGGCCTTTGTCGATACCGACACCGACGCCATCGACGCCGCCACCGGCTCGCTACAGCTCGACGAGGCCATACTCTTCAACGCCCGCTCGCTCTCGCGCGACTGCGGCGTGGCAGTCTACCCCTCGGTCATCATCTGCCGCCCCGACGGCACCGTGGCCGATGTCATCATCGGACGCAACAATCAGCTGCGGGCCGACGTTTTACAGAAGTTAGCAACTACAACTACATCTCTCTGATATGGAAACCGTACATTTCAAAGGCACTCCCTGCCACACCTATGGCGACATCCCCGCCGTAGGCACCAAAGCACCCTGCTTCAATCTCGTGACCAAAGACCTCGCCGACGTAACCTGCCGCGATTTCGGCGGCAAGCGCATCGTGCTCAATGTATTCCCGAGCCTCGACACCCCGGTGTGCGCCATGAGCGTGCGCCGCTTCAACAAGATGGCTGCCGACGTACCCGATGTGGCTGTCATATGCGTATCGATGGATCTGCCCTTCGCCCTGAGCCGCTTCTGCGCCGCCGAGGGCATCGACAATGTAGTGGCCGCCTCGGCCTTCCGTTCGCCGCAGTTCGCACACGAATACGGCCTCGAGCTCGTCGACGGCCCTCTCGCCGGCCTGCTCACCCGCGCCGTCATCATACTCGACGCCGACCGCAATGTGATATACTCCGACCTGGTCGACGAAATCACCCATGAGCCCGACTACGACGGCGCCCTCCGCGTCCTCAAGGGCGAGTGACCACACCCCTCCACATCATCATACATCGGGTGCCGCAGCCTCTCGCCACGGCACCGATGTCATATGTATGCCACCATTACCTGCGGTGGTGCAGGAATCTCTCTGACAGCCATGCGCGCACGGGCAGGTCGTAGACCTTGACGCTGGCATATGCCACGGCGACCGAGGCGATGAAGATGCTGACCGCCACCCATATGTGGGTGCCGAGCGGCGCGTCGGCGTGCTGCGCCGCCCAGTTCATCTGCACATATACCATCGGATAGTGGGTGATATAGAGCGGGTACGAAATCATACCGAGAAACTTGCACACGGCCGTAGTCCGGCGGCCGCGCAGCTCACTGCCCGCGCCCGCGGCCACGATGGCCGGATACACCAGCAGTATCACCACGGCGCAGTAGAGGCCGTTGAGCCACTC
>ENA-ORNR01003011-ORNR01003011.1-human-gut-metagenome-genome-assembly--contig:-NODE-3011-length-13094-cov-5.202009_pt1 | contig 13094 bp, 10 predicted proteins | sample MGYA00242114_ERZ509020 | MGnify/ENA primary metagenome ERZ509020 (study PRJEB26280, sample SAMEA2338758) | human gut metagenome | biome: human gut; feature: human-associated habitat; material: faeces...
GATATACATATTTTTTATACTGAAATGATGACAAGTCTGATATCTAACGGCTTTGATATCAAAAATCCAGACTATAAAGTTATTATTTGTGGTGACGCTTTTGACCGGGGATGCGAGACGATTAAGATGTTTGAATGGCTAAAAGAAATGAAGTTAAAAGACAAGTTGATTTATGTTAGAGATAATCATGAAGATTTATTAGAAGACGTATTTAGACGCAATAGAATTACTAATATTGATGGTTCTAAAGGAACCTATTTAACAATTAAGCATTTAGCCCAAGAACAAAGAGGACAAGTCATAGATGATTTTGACGCTTGGATTCACAAAGTAAATTGTTTAGTACTTGAGGAGTGAAAAAAATTGCTGTTTAGCAAAAAAAGAAAGATAGTATAATGCTATTAGGTGATTTATTCGAAACGGTTTTTAATAGTGTAAACAGTTAGAAAATCTAGTCTTTTTTCATAATGATTTGGGTTTAATTTTTTATGAATGATAAAAATTTTATTAGTTTATATTGATTTAATTATGTTATGAATATTTTGATTTTCTTTTTTTATTGAATGCAATTAGAATTAAATGCTATATATGAAATTTATATGCGTATTAGCAAAATTATTGGTAATTTTTATTAATTGTTTTGAACTTTAAAACGTGATATAATTTGTTCAAATTTGTTAAAAAGAAGGTGGGGTCCTTTGAAGGATAATTTAATAAAAACAATTAAGCATACTTTTCCAATATGTTTGAGTTATATTTTTCTTGGACTTGCTTTTGGTATATCATTATCATCTAAAGCTCATCAGGGTCCCTTGTATTCTTTTTTGTCTTCAGCACTTGTTTTTGCTGGATCTATGCAATTTGTTATGATTGATTTTATTGCTGAACAAACTCCATATTATATGGTTGCTTTAATGACTGTTGTAATAAATGCACGTTATGCAGTTTATGGATTATCATTTAATGAGCATTATAAGGACGTTCCATGGTATAAGAAATGGTATTTAGCATATTCTTTATCTGATGAAACTTATTCATTATTAGTTGCAACATCACTACCATTTAAGGAAAAAAATCATCAATATGATTTTATGGTTCATGCGGCCAATCATATTTATTGGATTGTAGGCTGTGTTTTAGGTAGTCTTGTAGGACAAATTAATATCGATTTTACAGGCATTGATTTTGTAATGACGGCAATGTTTGTATGTATTTTTATTGATCAGCTTAGAGATCATAATCCATTAATACCGGCTATCATAGCGATTGTATCATCCATTGTATGCTTAGTTTTCATTGGTAAATATTTCATTCTACCATCACTGATAATTACGATTACTTTCCTATTTATCTTTAGAAATAAAATAGAACGAAAGGAGAATAATAATGTTTTTAGTAGCAAATAATAAATATGCCTTTATTATTCTTTTAATTGTAACAGGTATTACCTTTTTAATTAGAATTTCAACTTTTCTTTTATTTAGAAATAAGGAGATGCCTAAGTCTATTAAATATATTGCAAATACTTTACCACTAGCAATAATGCCAACATTGGTTATCTATTGTATTAGAGAAACCGCCTGGACTGATTATCGAAGTGTTATTCCAACTTTTGTTGCAATTACAATTACGGCCTTAGTTCATTTGTGGAAAAAGAACTTTATATTGAGTCTTATTATAGGTACGGCTACCTTTATGATTTTAATAAGAGTTTTAGCTTAAAATGAAGTTTTTACTTCATTTTTATTTATTTTAAGACAATTTAACTTTTTTGTTTAGATATTTTTCAAAATTAATGGTGTATAATATAATCATAGAGGTGGTTATATAATGAGAAAAACAAAAATAATTTGTACACTTGGTCCAGCCATTGATGATTATGATAAATTAAAGAAAATGGTTTTACATGGACTAGATTGTTGTCGACTAAATTTTTCACATGGAACCCATGAGGAACAATTAGTTCGTATTGAACGTATAAAAAAACTTCGTAATGAGTTAGGACGTTCACTTCCTATTTTGCTTGATACAAAAGGCCCTGAGATTAGACTTCGTGACTTTAAAAATAAAAGTATTGAATTACACACAGGAGATATATTTACCTTAACAGATAATTTTGATGAATTAGGTGATGAAACGCATATTGGCTTAACGTATCCTTATCTTGCTAAATATGTTAAACTTCATGATACAATTCTTGTAGATGATGGTCATGTTGGTCTTGAGGTTGTTGAACTTCAAGGTGCTAATGTTGTTTGTAAGGTATTAAACGATGGTGCTTTATCAAATCATAAGTCAATTAATATTCCTAATGTTATAGTTGATATGCCATATTTATCAGATGTAGATAAATCTGATATTTTATTTGGAATTGAAAATGATGTTGATTATATAGCAGCTTCATTTGTAAGACGTAAGCAAGATGTTCTTGATTTGAGAAAACTTCTTGATGATAATGGTGGCTCAGAAATCAAGATTATTGCTAAAATCGAGAATACTGAAGGCGTAAAAAATATGGATGATATTATTGAAACTGCTGATGGTGTTATGGTTGCTCGTGGAGATCTAGGAGTTGAAATACCATTTAAGATGTTACCAGCAGTTCAAAAGGATATGATTTCTAAATGCTTCTTACAAGGAAAGATCGTTGTAACCGCAACGCAAATGCTTGATTCTATGCAACAAAATCCTCGTCCTACTCGTGCAGAAGTATCGGATGTTGCTAATGCAATTTATGATCGTACAACCTGTATTATGCTTTCGGGTGAAAGTGCAGCTGGTAAATATCCAGTTGAGGCAGTAAGTGCTATGTCAGAGATTGCCTTATGTACAGAAGAAAATATTAATTATCCTCGTCGTTTTGAACAATATAATCTAAATTTAGGTGATGGTATTCTATCTTCAATTTGTAATAGTGCCGTAGCTGCGTCTTATCAAATTGGTGCGAAGGCTATTATTTGTGTAACGATTAAAGGTGTTACTGCACAAATGCTTTCAGCTTATCGACCTGAATGCCCAATTATAGCTGTTACAGTTGATCCTAAGGCCTACCAACAGTTAGGACTTGGATGGAATGTATATCCAGTTAAGGCAGAAATGAAATCATCTACTGATGAGTTATTCCTATATGCGGCTCAAAAGGCGTCTGAAACTGGGCTTGTTCAAAAGGGTGACAAGGTTATTATTATAGGTGGTTCTATTATTGGCTGTGGAATTACTGATACAATGAAAATTCATACGATGAAATAAAAGCCCTATACAAAATAAATGGCACTTCATAAAATATAGTGTAGCTTGAAGCTACATATATTAAGGAGTGCTTTTATTATGGCTTGTTCAAACAACCAAACAAATAATACCCTAGGAAATTTAGGGTTAGATGAAAATTACATTTGTTGCTGCAATGATCGTTTTACATTTAATTTAGATCCTATCGGTGATGGAAGATATACTTTAACTTGTACACCTTGTTCTTTACCTACAGCAGTTTTTGATGTAGCAACTATTAGCGTAAGACAAAACTCTTGTAATCAAATTGAGTATTATCAAGCAGCTATTAATACTGATCCTGTAAAAATAATTCAGGATTGTAGCTTAAGAGATTTACTATGTAGATGTATTAATTGTTACTTTGATGATGCAACGCTTCCTAATTGTAATACAAATCGTAGAAACTTTGGATTATTCTAATAAATAATTAATAATTGAGGGATTATATCTACTATCTAGATGTAATCCTTTATTTTTTGTTTATTTTTTGGTATATTTTATTTGGTGATAAAATGCTAATTGATGAACTTAAGGACGTTAAATCCTATTTTGAAAATGATAATGAAATAAACATTGTACTAAATACCTTTGATTATTTAGAGCACAATGAAAAAAGTATTTTAGCTAATGGCTATCATTTTAAAGAAAAGAAGAATCGTATTTTTTATTATGAAAATAAGACTAAAATAGTAATGCTAAGTATTTGTAATAACAATTTAAAAACTTCAAGGCTTATGCCTGATTATACAAATTCAATGGTTAATTTAACTTCATCAATCAAAAAATTCTATGGCTTAGAATCTAAATACCAAACATCTTCTAAATTAGATAGCTATTTAGATAAGAATTATAAACATATTGTTTTTCTTATTTTAGATGGTCTTGGTCCTTATATTATAAAAGAGGCTTTAAAGCCTGGTGATATCTTATATGATAATTTAAAAGAAACAATTAGTGCAGTATTTCCCCCAACAACCGCTTGTGCAATTCCTTGTAGTGCAAGTGCTAAGCTAGCTCTTGAAACCGCTTGGCTAGGCTGGGAAAATTATATTAAGGAAATAGATAGAAATATTGTTCTATTTACAGGAGAAAATTATGTAACCAAAGAACCTACAGGTATTAATTTAAAAAAAGGTTTAATGAAATATGATGAATATTTTTATTCACTTGGAGTTGATGCTAAGGATTTTGAGCCAAATTTCCGTCCTGGTGGATATGAAACATTCGATGATTTACTTAAGGGACTTAAAAAACATATTAGTAAAGATGTTTCAACGTTCACATACGCCTATTGGGGTGAGCCTGATTCAACATTGCATTTATATGGCGTTGGTTCACCTGAGGCAAACAGTGTAATAAAAAGTTTAAATGATTCATTAGCGAAGGGTTTAAAGGGTATGAAGGATGATACCTTAGTTATTGTTACAGCTGATCATGGTCATCAAAATGTTATAAATACTAAATTATATGAATATAAGGATTTATATGCAATGCTTGAAAGAATGCCTTCTAATGAAGGAAGAAGTTTAACCTTCAAGGTTAAAAAAGAATTTCATCAACAATTTAAAGTTAAATTTGAGCATTATTTTAGTGACTATTATGATCTTTATAGTAAGGATGATTTTTTAAAACTAGGCTTTTTAGGTGATATTAATAAATTTGGTTATAATCAAAGATTGGATGATTTTTTAGGTGATTTTATTGCAATTGCAAGTAATGAATTATATCTAGAATATGTTGATTTTAAGGATGATGCTTTTCATTTTAAATCGGCTCATGCCGGAATTACGAAAAATGAAATGGAAACACCTTTAATAATTATAAAAAAATAATTAAAATAAATACGTTTTCATAGACTAAAAAAACAAAAATATGCTATAATTTTTAAGGTTAAATATAAGAAAGAAGGACTATATTATGGAAATTAGAAATGTCGCAATTATCGCACACGTAGACCATGGTAAAACCACATTGGTTGACTCCCTTTTAAAGAGTTCACATACATTTAGAGATAACCAGGTTGTAGATACATGTGTAATGGATTCAAATGCGATTGAACGTGAGCGTGGAATTACAATTCTTGCTAAAAACACAGCAATTACTTATAAGGATGTAAGAATTAACATTCTTGATACTCCTGGACATGCTGACTTCGGTGGTGAGGTAGAACGTATTATGTCAATGGTTGATGGTGTTGTTCTTGTTGTAGATGCTTATGAAGGAACTATGCCTCAAACTCGTTTCGTATTAAAGAAAGCTCTTGAGGCTGGCCATAGGCCAATTGTGGTAATTAATAAAATTGATAAGCCATCTGCAAGACCTGCAGAAGTAATTGATGAAGTATTAATGCTATTAATGGAATTAGGTGCTGATGATTCTCAGCTAGAGTTCCCTGTATGCTATACATCTGCAATTAATAATACTTGCTCATTATCTCCTGATGTTTCAACTCAAAAGGAAGGAATGGGACCATTACTTGATACTATTATTGATTATGTGCCATCTCCATCTAGAGATGTTGACTCTCCACTTCAATTTCAACCGGCACTTCTAGATTATAATGATTTCGTTGGGCGTATTGGTATTGGACGTATTGTTCGTGGTACGGTAAAGAATGGTCAAACTGTATCTTGTTGCCGTCTTGATGGCTCTATTAAGCAATTTAAGATTCAAAAGCTATATGGCTTTTTAGGACTTGATCGTATTGAACTTCAAGAGGCTGGAGCTGGTGAAATTGTTGCTATTGCCGGTTTAATGGATATTTCAGTTGGTGAAACTATTTGTCCTGTAGGACAAGAAGACCCACTTCCTCCTATTGATGTAACAGAACCAACCCTTCAAATGACATTTGGTACTAATACATCTCCATTCTGTGGACGTGATGGTAAGCTTGTAACGGCATCTAAGATTGAAGACCGTTTAATGCGTGAGGTCCAAAAGGATGTTTCCTTAAAGGTAAAGCGTCTTCCTGGTGCAGAAGAATGGGTTGTATCAGGACGTGGAGAACTTCATTTATCTGTTTTAATTGAAAATATGCGCCGTGAAGGCTATGAGTTCCAGGTGTCTCGTCCACATGCTATTTTAAAGGAAATTGATGGCGTTACGTGCGAACCATATGAAGAGGTTGTAATTGACGCACCTCAAGATACAATTGGTTCTGTAATTGAGCTTTTAGGTAACCGTAAGGGTATTATGCAGCATATGGAAAATACAACAGAGGCTCAAGCACGTGTAATTTATGAAATTCCTTCTCGTGGATTAATTGGTTTTAATACTGATTTCATGACCGTTACAAAGGGCTATGGTATTATGTCTCACTCATTTATTGATTACCGTCCAATGGAGTCAATGAGTGTAGCTAAAAGACCTTTTGGTGTATTAGTTTCTATGGCTCAGGGTCAATCAACAGCTTATGCTTTAGGGCAATTAGAGGATCGCGGTCAAATGTTTATTGAACCTGGTGAAGATATTTATGAGGGTATGATTGTAGGTCAAACAGGTCGTGATATGGATATGGCTGTTAATGTTGTTAAGGCTAAGCAACAAACAAATACTCGTTCTTCAAATAAGGATATGACGGTTGTATTAAAAAGACCTATTATTATGACTCAGGAACAATGCCTTGAGTTTATTAATGATGATGAGCTTGTAGAGGTTACACCTAATCATATTCGTTTACGTAAGAGAATCCTTGATACTGTTGAACGTAAAAAATATGATGCTCATCAAAAGGAAGAGAACCATAACTAATTAATGATTGAATCATACTATTAAGGTATGATTCTTTTTTATTTTGAAATAAAAAATCAGAAGCTAAGTGCTTCTGATTCATTGATTATTTAGTTGTTAAAATTCTTTTTACAAGTGATACAATCTTAGCCATTTCTGTAATATCAGCATATTCATGGATGCCGTGACAGTTATAACCGCCAGTTCCGATATTAGGAGTACAAATTCCCATAAAAGTTAATCTAGCGCCATCAGTTCCACCTCGAGTAGGTACAACCTTAACATCAATTCCTTCTTCATGGTAAGCTTTTAAGGCTTTATTAACGGATCTCATATCATTATCAATAATCTCACGCATATTTCGATATGAATCAGTAATGTCAAGAATACATGTTCCTTCACCATACTTTTTATTGATGAAAGAATAAGCATTTACAAAATCTTGCTTTTGTTTTTTAAGCTTACTGCTATCATGATTTCTTAAAATATAGTGCATTGTAGCCTCTGAGGTATTACCCTTAATTTCGGTTAAATGATTAAAGCCATCATAGCCATCTGTATATTCAGGGCATTCAGCCTGAGGAAGAAGGCTTGCAAATTCCATTGCGACCTTAGCTGCGTTAATCATTTTCCCTTTAGCTGCGCCAGGATGAATTTCAAAACCTTTAATTTTTACGGTTGCTGATGAGGCATTAAAATTCTCATAAGAGAACTCCTCATATTCTTCACCATCAATTGTGTAGGCATAATCAACAGGGAAAAGGTCAGTATCAAATGAAAGAATACCTGTACCAATTTCCTCATCTGGTGTAAATGCTACATGAATTTCACCATGAGGGAAATTCTCTTTAATAATTTCTTCAAGAACAGTCATAATAACGGCTATTCCACCCTTGTCATCACAGCCAAGTACTGTATCACCACTTGTTGTTACAATGGTATGACCAATTTCTTTTTTTAGGGCTTCAAATTGATTAGGATCAAGGACTTCGCCATTTCCAAGCTTAATTATGCCCCCAGTATAGTTTTCAATTACTTGTGGTTTTACATTAGTACCACTTACTTCAGGGATTGTATCCATGTGGGCAAGAAGACCAATTTTATCCATTCCCTCTTTGTTAGCCTTAAGGGTTGCATAAACAGTACATTTATCATTAACTAAAGCAGTTAAGCCTAATGCTTCAAGTTCATCGTGAAGCTTATTTGCAAGAACGTATTGTTTATTAGTTGATGGGGTTAAACCAGTTGTATCATCGGACATTGTATCAATTTTAACATAATTTAAAAATCTTTCTAATAATTCCATAATTAAATTCCTTTCTTCAAACTCTATATAAATTATACATTAAAAATGATATATTTTCTAGCAATTATTATTACTTTAACGTATAATATTATTAATATAATGATTTTGGATGTGATTAGATGAAGCCTGAGCTTTTAAATTTAAATAATGCATTAACCTCTTTATATCAAAATATAAAAATAGAAGAAGAATTATTTATAAAAAGAAAAAAGATTAACCTAACATTAAGCGAGGTTCATACATTAGAGGTAATTAGTGATGCTCGAGATAAATCGATTACAGGTCTTTCGCAAGAACTTAAAATAACACCAGGAACTTTTAGTGTGTGTGTAGACAAGCTTATTAAAAAAGGCTATATAAAAAGGATTAATGATGATTTAGACAAAAGAAAGGTTTTAATTGATATAACAAGCAAAAGTATACCAATTCTTGATATGCATTCATCATTTCATGAAAAATTACTTTTGTATTCTTTAGATACGTTAAAGCTTGATATAAATGAACTTACAAAATCATTAGAAAAGATTAATAATTATATAGAAGAAATGAGTGATAAAAATGAATAGACATTACAGGATGTCAGTTGCACTAGATGTTGATGATTTACTTCTTGAGTGCATACCTTATGCTATTAAATTGGCCAATGAAAAATATAAATTTAATCCACCGATTAGTATCCATGAGGTTAATAGATGGGGAAAATTAGGCAGTAGAGCTGATGTTATTTTTGAATATTTTAATCAAGCTGAATTCTATCAAAATCAACCTGTTATTGAAGGGGCTAAAGAATTTGTAAGAAAGCTTACTAAAATAGCCGAAGTATTTATTTCAACTTCAATTCCCCCAGAGTTTATGGGAATTAGAGCTAAGCGTTTAATGGAGGAATTTCCTGAAATTCCAGTAGAAAATATCTACATGGGAAGTCGTAAGGATAAAATTAATGTTGATGTTTTATTTGATGATGGAATGCATAATGTTTTTAAGTCAAATGCGAAATATCCTATTTTAATGCGAAGACCATGGAATCAGGATGCAACAGGGATGCTTGCAGTTAATAATTATGAGGAATTTTTAAAGCTTTTAGAGGTTATTGTTAAAAGTAATTCTTATTTAGAAACGGAATCTTTATCAAACCCTTCTATTGTATGCCTTGTAGGACCTTCAGGAAGTGGAAAAACTAAGGTGGCAGGAAGATTAATTAAAATGACTGATAAGCTTTTAAAACTTCAATCATACACAACGAAAGACCCTACAAGCCTTAAAGAAAATGATTGGTATAATTATATAACAACAGAAGAATTTAGAACTCTTCTTGATAATAATGAACTTTTTGAATCAACTATGTATGCCGGGCATGGTTTCGGTTCTAAAAAGGAAGATATTGTTAAAATTCTAAATTCAGGTAAAAATGTTTTAACTACAATGGATATTTGTGGAGCAATGGCCTTAAAGTGTCATTTTGATAATGTAATTATGATTTATATTAAAAGAGATAGAAGAACTTTGATTGAATCTATTTTAAAGAAAAAATCAACTATTGAGGATAAAACAAATCGTATTTTGGCGATTGATTCTGAAAAGAGTAATATTTCGTTGTGCGATTATGTAGTGTATAATACTTCTTATGATGACGCAGCTAAGGAAATATTAAAAATATTAGAAATTAAGTAGGTGTAAAAATGATAGGTTTTCATGAAAAGTTTGGTTTTGGAGCAATTAAATCAATTGATAATGATATTGTAAAAATTACTTTTGATGGTATGTCAGAAAAAAATATTGTTAGGTTTAAGGTTAATGTACTTAATGAAAAGTTTGCTAAGTATATAATTGATAGCAAGTTTTCAAATGAAAAGTATCCAAATGAAAATCTATCAGATTTTAGTTTTCATGATGTTAAATACGATGAATTACAAAATAAATTCACACTAATTGACAACTATCAAAATCGAATTGATATTGAATTTAATGGCTTTAAGGCAACGACGATATGCTCATGTATTGATACATTTGATTGTATCCATGGCTATGCAGCCTTAGAATATTTAGCAAAATTGCTAAAAAAGGTTGATTCATTTAGTAAGAATGTAAATTTTTTAATTAATCAAATTATTGAAGATGCTTATGATGTTAATTATAGTCATATTAAAAGCTTTATAAAAAATGTTGATAAAGTACCTATGAATAAGATTGTAGAGGCCTTAAGCGAGAATGTTAAGTATATAGATCAAATTGAGGCACTTACGGCGGGTTTTATTATCGATAAGCAAAGAAGAGCTGATTATGCTTATGAGGTTAATGCTTTAAATAAATATAATCGATATAAAGAGTCGGCCCTTCCTCTTATAAAAAGATATGAAAAAATTATTAAGCTTGATAACGTAGAGTCTAAGGATAGTGATAGACAATCAAGTGTAATTTTATATTATTATTTTAATGACGATTATCGTAAAATAATTGAATATATAAATGGAAGAGATTTAAACCAAAATGCTTGGGATTTAATCCAAAACATTATTGATGAGGTATGTTCAAAAATCCCCGAAAATGAAAGAATGGAGCTTTTAAATAATTCTAAATTAGAAAGCTATTTATATGAGGATTTAATTAATTCCTTTGAACCAGCAAAGCGTTATGACTTATTAGCTAATATTGATTTATCCTTAGACCTTAGTAGTGATCTTTATGACTATGTACCTAATTATTATCTTGAGGATAAAATGAAAACAGGAAGCAATGAGGTAATTAATTACATTTTTAAGCATCCAGAAAGAAAAATTAGTGACCACTCTATTGTAACTGCTTTGATTGAAAGTGCATTCAATTCTTATTTTGATAGACGTAAACTTGATAAAATTAGTAAATATCAAAATACCAAAGCGGTTATAATGATATTAAGTGATATCTATTATCTTTATCGTGTAGAACGCTTAAATGAAGAAGCTTTATTACTTGATACATCAGGATTAGATTTATCTTCAAATAATTATGTTAATATTGATGAGGTTGATTTGTTCGCCTATATGAAGCCATTTATTTGGGCTGATAGTGAGGAAGAAGAAATTCACTATGGCTTAGCACTTTTAGGTAAGTATATTGTATTAGATACTATTTATGGATCTAATAATAATCATATAGAAAAAGTTAATTTTTTTAAGAAAAGCAGTTATAGTGAATTTTTATTTACTTTCATTAGACTTCATTTTAATGATAAATTAACTGAGGCTGTGAAAAAAGGTGAAGAACTTAAGCAAAAAAGACTTCAGGCTATGATGCTTAATAATTTTAACCTTGTGGCTAATGATTTTAAAGAAATAATTTCTAAATATACAACCGCAGACCATGCTAAAGCCCATCTTGAGGTTTCACTTGATTTTGATTATAGAGAAATTTTGGTATCATTTAAAATTGGTGATATAAAACCATACGTAGTTTCTAATATATATGATTTTTTTAATTCTTTTAGAACTAATGAAAGAAAAGAATATGGTAAACATTTTATCTTTACGCATAATATTAATAATTTAGTTGAACCCTATAAAAGCTTAATTAAATTATTGCTAGAATTTCCGCTATCAAGCTCCTATAAAAAAGCTCTTCCTATTACCCCAGATCTTGCAAGCCATATTCTAGAAATATTAAAGGGTGAACATATTCATCTTGACGGTAAGCTAGTTCTTTTAGACTTAAGTCCTAAAAAGCTTAAGGTTGAAATAACCGATGAAATGGTGCTTAAGGTTGGACTTAAGGAAAATCAACATATATTACATTTGGTTGATGATTTGTATATTGTTGATGAGGATGCGGCTATTGTTTATAAGGTTGAGGATAATTCAAGGTATAAGCAATTTATCAGCTTAGCTAGTAAACTAAATGGTACTAATCTTGAACCAGTTATTGAGCGTTTTAATGATGAAATATATCCTTATATTAATAATTATCTTGAAATTTCCCCGATGGTTCAAAATCGTTTTAAGGTGTCTGATTTAGAGATTATTGCTTATTTTGATTATAATAATAAAATATTATCCGTTAAGGAGTCATTTAAACATGATGGCATTGAAATTAAAAGAAATGAGTTTAAAACGCAAGACCAAAGAAAATATGATGAATATTTAGCATATCTTGATGTCTTAGGCTTTGAAGATGGTGTCTGTCAAAGTGAGGACCTTATTTATGATTTTATGGCGATGGATTTTTCTCATTTAAGGGAGCTTGCTAGTGTTTATTTATCAGAAGCAATTCAAAATCATCAGGTTTTAAATTTCCAAAAGCCTGTTATTAAGATTAATTATAATAGTGGTATTATGGAATGCTTTATGGAAGATACGGAATATGATGAGGAAGAACTATTTAAGCTTTATCAGGGAATGAAGCTTCATAAGAAATATGTTTTACTTAAGAATAACCGAATTGTTCAAATTGAAGATGATGAAATGGCGCAAGCTATGGACGAGCTTCATATTGATAAGAAGCATCCTTATGAATCTGTATCACTTCCAATTTATCAAGCCTTATGTGCTTATGCTCATAAGGATATGATTAAGATAGATGATTATTTAAGAAACATGATAGATGAGCTTACAGATTTTAAAAATAATAAGGTTAAGCTACCAGATATTAATGCAAGTCTTAGACCTTATCAAATTGAGGGCTTTAATTGGCTTTCTATTTTAGCTAAATATCATATGGGTGGTATTTTAGCTGATGATATGGGTCTTGGTAAAACGCTTCAAATTATTACCCTTATACCGACCACAAGGAACAAGCGGGACGTTTGGCTTATCAATAC
>ENA-ORNR01003025-ORNR01003025.1-human-gut-metagenome-genome-assembly--contig:-NODE-3025-length-13044-cov-3.976134_pt1 | contig 13044 bp, 9 predicted proteins | sample MGYA00242114_ERZ509020 | MGnify/ENA primary metagenome ERZ509020 (study PRJEB26280, sample SAMEA2338758) | human gut metagenome | biome: human gut; feature: human-associated habitat; material: faeces...
ATAACTCAACGCATAGAAAACCGACATAATTGGATATGGCTAAACATAAAGAATATCAATGATTTAGCGAATTAAGCCGTTTGATTGATTTGCCGTGTTTTCGACTGTTTTTCGCATTTAGTACACAATTAGTACATTTCAGTTGTTAATAGATGTTGAGGGCAATTTTCACGTTTCGCAACGTGTGGCTACCTTTGTTCTATAACAACAAAATTACTCAATAAATGGCGAAAATCCAAACGCGAAATAAGCAGAATCCGAAGCTCCAGCAGTCCGAACTGAAAGACGGACGCGCAAGCCTCTATCTGGAATACTATCTCGGACGCACTGAATCCCCGGTGCTTGACGAGGACGGAAATCAAGTATTCTATACCACCGGGGCGATGGCAGGAAAACCAAAATTCAAGGTCAAGCATGACCGCCGAAAAGAAAATCTGAATCTCTATATCTGGCTTCATCCGAGAAACCAAGAGGAAAGGATACAGAATAAAAACACTCTGGCACTCGCTGAGAAGATACGTTTTGAACGTGAGCAGGCGTTTCTTGAAGACCGTGCCGGATATAGGCTGAAAAAGGACAGACAGACAAATTTTCTCGCCTATTTCAAGGAGAAATGTGAATCGGAGAGGTTCACTTACTATGTCCGTAAGTCGGTTGTCCAGACTTACAACCGTTTCATCCGTTTTCTCAAGGAAACACCGAGATACAGTAAGTATGATACATTCCTGCACATGGAAACCATAACCCCGGAACTTGTCTTGAAATTCGCTGAATTCCTCCGGGCAAACGGCAAGGGAGAGGGTCCGAACAAAATGTACCATTATTTCAAGCGCATCGTGCTTGACGCGATAGAGGAAGGTCTGATGCGCGGCAATCCCTGCAAGGGCATATCCGTCAAACACGACCGCAATCAGGTTACAAAAGAGGTTCTCACTCTCGACGAGGTTAGGACGCTTGTCGGCACCCACTATGAAGGCGAACACAAGGAAGTCCAGCGAGCGTTCATATTCACTCTTTTCACCAGCACAAGATGGTGTGATGTGAAACTGCTTACATACGGGAATGTGGATGCCTCCACACGGACACTGCGGTTTAATCAGAAGAAAGTGGAATCAAGAAGCTCACACAGTGCCGTGTCGTTTCCTCTTAACGATGATTTGCTTGCACTGATAGGCAAGCCTTCCGAGCCATACGACCCAACCGAACTTATATTCAAGCTGCCGAATTACTCGACCTGCAACAAGCATCTAAAACGGTGGATTAAGGAGGCAGGAATAACAAAATGGATTTCATGGCACTGCGGCAGACATTCATTCGCAGTCAATATGCTTGACAACGGTGTCAACATAAAGACAGTGTCAGAGCTTATGGGGCATTGCGGGATAACCACCACCGAAAAGTATCTCCATGTTTTCGACAAGCAGAAGATGGATGCCGTCAACAGTCTCGGCTCAATCGGTTTCGGAGCAGCGGAAACTTAAAAATCACTTATGACAATCGCACTTTTCGCATTATCGGGTTGTTATTCGGTTGTGCAAGTGAGAATAAAAAGCTAACTTTGCATACGGAATCGCAGTCAAAATAATTTTGATTGTGGATTTAGTGGTCGGACATCGGGAGGGATACCCGGTGTCCTTTTTCTTCTCATCGTCCGATTTCTCTCCACATTTGCATAATTCAAAAATTTTTCGTATCTTAATATAGCAATCCGACAAGGGTATCAGTCATTTTCAGTCCGACGACAGTCAAACGCAGTCGCAAGGTGCTGAAAATTTGGATAATCCGTGCCGGGATTGTAGTTTCGTTGCCACCGAAAGGAGAAATGACCGCCGAAAAGAAAAAGCTGGACGCATGGCGGAATAACGCGGACAAAGCCGGAAACTGCGAACCATCGCGGATTTCTCCTTGTTGAAAGTAACGGAGCAATGGCAGCCGACGTGCCGGGCACAATGATTAAAACCGCTATGATGATTACAGCGGCATCAGTGTTCCCCCTCTGCCGACCGCACCCTTGTGAAAGGTGATTATCGCCGATATAATCAGGCAGTTTCAAGACCGTTATCAACGCGGAGGAATCCGCACGCGATAACAGGCAGCCCCGTTATTGCCTTATATCCCGTGGCAAGAGCCGGGCATCGGAGCCGATATTTCAGTGATTTTCGCCATTTTGCAAGCACACGGACGAGTGTCCGATATTAGTTTAACCGCCGACCAGCCTTATCCCTCCGGGTGTAGTCATGGGCTGGAAGGCACATATTAACCCTATTGACAACACCCCCACATCTGTATGATGACACCGCAAACGTTTTTAATCCTTAAAAGCCCATGCCCAATGCGCTAAACAATCCCCAGACCACTCAAACATCCACAATCCGAATCAACATGACTGACTTTTTGCATCTCCCTTTGGTGGAAGTCCTCAAACTTCTCGTAAGGGGGTCGGTGGAGGAATATCTCGCCGAAAAGGAAGCCAACGCTTCCGCACGCGCCGTTACCACGGCAAACAACGAATGTGAATCTCTTGACATGAAGGGAGCTTTGGAGTTCCTCAACTCCAATGGCTACCCGATAAAGAAAGGACAGCTCTACAAAGAAACGAGCGCGGGAACCGTGCCGTTCCAGAAATTCGGCTCCAAGCTGCATTTCAGAAAATCCGAGCTGTTGCAGTGGGCGGAAGCGCGCCTCATAGACGGAAACGCCGTCGGCGTACTCGTACCCGCCACAACAGGGAAAGGAGGGAGGCGATGAAAAAAGAAGAAACAACCGCAGAAAAGACCACCCGCAATCCCTTTCCCCTTGATGTGCTTCCGAGAAAGATGCGTGAAATCATAGACGAGGCGAACACGGCCCTCGGATTTCCGAAAGACTATCTCGCCATGTCGATGCTGACGGCGGTTGCCGCCGCTGTCGGAAACACACACAACGCCGAACACATGGCAGGGTGGCAGGAGTACTGTATTCTTTTCGTCGCCCTCGTAGGTCGTCCGGGAGCCAACAAGAGCCACCCGCTGAGCTTCGCCATGCAGCCGCTCATAGATTTCGACGCGGAGCAGTCGGCAATCTTCTCCGAAGCTATGAAACGCTATCTCTCGGCGATGGAGCTGCCGCCTAAAGAAAGAGCCGCCAACGGCTATGAAACGAACCCGACCGAACCGAGGCGCGTCCGCTTCACAATGCAGGATGTAACGCCGGAGGCGGTACACCGCATCCTCTCGGAAAATCCGAGGGGGCTGTGCCTCTATGCCGACGAGCTTGCCGGTTGGTTCAAGAATTTCAACCGCTACAACAACGGCTCCGAATCGGAGTTCTGGATGTCGGTGTTCAACCACAAGGTAGCCATGTCCGACCGCAAGAGCAGCCAGAGCGGTGTGTTCATCCGCAATCCGTTCCTCTGCGTCATCGGCACGATCCAGCCCAAAGTGCTGGGCGAGCTTGCCGCAGGGAACCGCAACTCAAACGGTTTCACAGAGCGTTTTCTCTATGTGGTGCCGGACGACCAGACAAAGGCGAAATGGAACAGCGAGAGAAAATCGCCCTCATTCGACATCGTTTCGGCGTGGCGTGAGGTTGTCGGCAGACTGACCGGGATTGTTCCTGCGGCTGACAGCGGCGGCGACATACTGCCCGAAGATGTGCCGTTCTCGCCGGACGCGCTCCAACGCCTCTATTCTTGGCAAAACGAATCGACCGAGCGGTGCAACGCCGAGGGGAGCGACACGCTCACGGCGATTGCGAGCAAACTTGAAATCTATGCCGTGCGGTTCTGTCTTCTGCTCGCCCTCTCCGACTGGGCGTGCGGGGCAAAAAAGAAGAAGGCGATAGAGGCGGCTACGGTCGAGAGGGCAATCCGTCTGACGGAGTATTTCCGGGTAACGGCGACAAGGGTGCAGGGCATCATCGGCGAGGACGCGCTGACCGATGTGCAGCTTGCCGTGATGTCGGAACTGCCCGCCACATTCACCACCGCCGAGGGAGTTGCCATAGCCGGGAAATGCGGAATGGCGGAACGCACCTTCAAGAAATTCCTTCGCGACAGACGGGGCGTTTTCTTCACCCGTGATGCCTACGGCTCTTATTCCAAACTTTGAATTTACCCCATGCACACCTTGCACTTTTGCACACTCCCGACCGTGCAAGAGTGCAAGGAATGCACGGGGGTTATCCCTGAATTTGAAATGATGACAACAGAGTTTTTTCTCGGTGTACCACTATACCCGTTACAGTGGTTTACCGCCCTGCGACCCATATCCGGGGTGCAGTCCCATCCGTGCTGCCGCGCACGGAAATTACAGCCATGCGGGAAATTCCTTAGCATATTAGGGAATTTTCCGAGCCGCATATCGTTCCGATACGCTGAAAATGTCCCCAATATGCCAAAGAGGTCAACCCCTTTGGAAACCCCGGAACGGCTTAACAGAAAGCCGTACACTCCGATTGCTCCGCAACTTAAACTCGTCCGCCTATGAGCTACGCAGTGTTACACATCATCAAGGCGAACTCGTCACTGAACTCGATAGCCAAGCATATCGAGCGCACCGCCCATCCCGAAAACGCGGACCCGGCGAGGACGCACCTCAACCGCTACAATCTGGTCGAATATCCCGACGGGATAACCGGGCTTGCGGCGGCTGTCGAACACCGCATATCCAATGCCGGGATTACCCGCAAAATCTCCGACAGGCAGGTGCGGTGCCTCAACTTGGTTATGACCTCCGACAACGAGGGGATGCAGAAAATCATCGACAGCGGCAAGCTCGACGAGTGGATTGCCGACAACATCAGATGGGCGCGCGATACCTTCGGCGGCGACAATGTTGTCGGAGCCGCACTGCACATGGACGAGCGCACTCCGCATCTTCACATCGCCGTCGTTCCGATAGTGACCGCCGAGAGAAAGAAGAAAGCGAGGGAGGCGACAGCAAAGAAGCGTTACCGCACTAAAGCCGCCAACCGTCCGAGGCTGTGTGCCGACGACATAATGGAGCGCGGAAAGATGAGCCGCTATCAGGACATCTATGCCGAGGCTATGGCGAAATACGGTCTGGAGCGTGGCATCCGTGGCTCCGAGGCGCGCCACATCGGGCAGCACGAATATTACCGCGACTGCATGGTGAAGAAGAAAGGTCTTGAAGAAGACATCGGCAAACTCTCCATTGAGAAAAGGAAACTCGACAAAGAGAAAAAATCTTTGGAGAGCAAGGTGGAGAACCTTGAGTGCCGGACAACCGCCCTCGACAGCCGGAAGAAAATGCTCACGCAGGTCAACGAGGAGATACGGCAGCGGAACAACGAACTCTGTTCCGAAAACACCCGGTTGACCGAGGCTAATTCGTCTCTCGCCGCCGAAAACAAATCGCTTGCCGATACCAACGCAGGACTGTCGGAGGAATCCGTCAGACTTGCGGAGCAACGGAAAGGACTTGCAGAGGATACCGACAGACTGACCGCCGAGAAAAAGGCATACGAGGCACAGACTGACGAGGCGAGAAAAGAAGCCCGAAACGCCATCCGAGAGCGTGACGAGGCAAAAGCCGAGCGGGATGCGCAACGCAAGGAACTCGGCAGCAACATCGCCAATATATTCACCGGGAGCAAGACCAAGAGGCTTGAAGCCGAGATTGTCAAAAAGGATAATGAAATCCGCGAGATGAAAGACCGTGCAGAGGCGCGGGAACGGGATTTACTCCGTGAAATATCCAATCTATCGGACAGCCTTAGACGGCAGAAAGAGCATGAGGCAGACACCGTCCGCAGTTACGAATGGAAGATGGGAAATTTCGTCAAGTTCTTTCCTGATGCGGTTGCCATGCTTCCGGCGATAGAGGAATGTCAGGATGTGGGATTGAATGACAACTCCATAAAGGGGCTTCTCTCGATGAATGAATATGTCTTAAAGTCCGGCATGACACTCTATTACCCGTTTCAGCGGAGAGAGGTGGACGCTTCAGGGGCAAAGGTACAAATCAAGCGAGACCCCACGGACAACAAATTCCATCTCCATGTCAATGGTACCCGGATATTCCAATGGCTCAAAGACCAATGGCAACGGCTGACACAGACGGTAAAGCGAGGCTTCGGAATAGGATAAAAACCCTCACACATTACAAGAGCCACTGAGAACAGTGAAATTTTCTCAGTGGCTCTATAATGGTTAATTCAAATAAGTTCTTTTATTTAAGAATTGCACTCTGTCCAGTTCCAGAGCCACTGACTTCATCACCCCGTTGTATCTTTTTGCCGTAGCCGAAAGTATAAGTTACGGAGAATTGGAAACGCATATGTTGTGCAGTTCCATAAGTGCGTCTGTCAAACTGATAGTATTGGCTGGTTAGTGTCTCACGGGATGATTCCCAGCTTGAACGAAAGAAATTATATGCTGTAGCAGATGCTCTCCAAGCACCTTTCCCATATCCGATTTGAATCTGATAGCGTGAGGGAGTTCTATCCTTTATTCCTGATGTCTGACTGAGGTCTTTCCGTGGAGTCGTATACCATCCAAAAAGGTAAAAATTGCCGAAATACCATGTGAGTTGTGCCGTGCATTGTAGTCCGTCCATCTTTTGAGCATATTCGCCTGTTGTAGAATAGTGCGTGTACATGGGACTAAGCCGAGCAATGAGTTTGCCTCCGAGAAATTTAGCTGTAGCATTGGCCGTGACGGTAGTCCAACTGAAATTGCCGTCGTTGAGATATTGCCGCAACATCGTGCCATTCGGAGCTGTAGGGGTATAAATAGAGGTTACACGGTTGTCTGCTATGAAATAAGCCCCATTCAGAGAAAGCTGCCATTTATTGTTCGGAAGCCATGTATATGTTGCATCAGCCCTGTGATTCCAATAGTTGTCAAGTCCCGGAGTTCCGGCATACCACATCAATTCATCCTGCTGAAGCATATTAGGACTCTTCTGGTATGTATCGGGAACCTGCTTGCCAAAAGCGTATGTGACTTCAATCTGATTCTTATCGTTAGGAGAATATGTGCCGAAAACGTTACCTTGCGGATAATTGTCTTTTATCCGTGTGCCTGAAAGATTTACATCAGCATATACCCAGCCTACCAGACCACCCGCAGACCATTGGCTTTGCTGATAAGTATATTTCACACCTGCCATATACCCCCATATGTCGTAGTCTTGACGCGAGGGCGAATTTCCAAAATAATTAATTTTGGTTGTTGAATACTCCGCGTGCATATAAGGCATCAGGCTGTTATGGTTATTGGGATTCCATACGAGGCAAGGTGTGGCACTCACATAGTGCATATTCTCCTTAGCATCGTTTATTATGCGGAAATCATTGTCTGCATAAGCCGAGTTTGACGAGTTATGGTCGTAATTATAACGTGATTCTATGTTCATACCCAATTTCTCACCGAAGGAGCGATAAATCTCGAAATTATAGTTGAGACTGAAGTTATTGCTTGAGGCGGCCGACTTAGCCGTTGAACCGGGAAAGAAATCATTTGCATACGCCAGAGATGTCGTGGCATCGTTGCGTGGGATAGAATTGAATGCTAACGACAGCGTATTGGAGATTTGTGTTTTGTCCGAGTTGTATAATGCACGAAACGTTATATCATTGCTATTGTTGCGGTAGCGGAGATTCATGGGAACTGAAATTCGCTCAATGGTCTGCGGTCCTTTGCCGTATAAATCCGGGAAATGAAATATTTCGGTTGATTGTGTCCCGGTGTGTCGGTTTGTCAGATAAATCTCATCCGCATAAAGGTCAAAGGTCATACGCTTGTAAGCAAATTTTGAATATACGGAAGCCTCCGAGCGATTAACACCAAACCATTTATCAGCATGAAGTTTGGTATATCCGCCCCACACATATTTCTGCATCACGAAATTTATTACGTATTGCGCCCCCCTGAATCGTGGGTCAGTGGGATAAACGAGATACTCGACCTTCTTTACATCAGTTGTGCGCATTCCGCTCAAATCCTGAGCAGAGGCAGCGACATAGTCTATAAATATTGAAACTGCCTGACCCGAAACAGTCTTGACATTTTGACTTGCAGGGTCAACATTGAGTTGGGGTATAGCCATCTGGCTCAACAGCGATATAGCATCTGATGCTGCATTCTTTTGCCGCGACATCGGAATGTACGTTGAACTCTTTGAAGAAGTCCGCTGATTGGAGGCTTCGACCACAATCTCGTCAAGTTCCTGTGTCTTGATGCTGTCAGGCGTTTCACTCTGCGCCATCGCTGCTATTGCAATAGCGGCGCAAGATATTGATGTGATAATTCGGTTTCGCATAGCTATTTCTGTTTCTTAGGTCTGCCACCGAGGACAAAACCGAGAGTAAAGCTGAAGTTATTGTATCCCTTGCGGCAGATATTGAACTGAGCCATAAGGCGAATATGGTGGATAAATTCAACGCCGATACGAGGCGCGAAAAGCATCGAGGTGCCTTTGCTCGGAAAGTATTTGTCGCCCACAACATCATTGAAGGCAACGCCCAGTGCAGCCCCAACAAACGGGTTGATTTTAGTCCCCTGACGTAAATTATACTCTCCGGTAGCAGCCAAAGCCAATGTACGGTTACTCTGCCAACGATCATAGCCATCGTTATAGAGGTGTTCGTATCCTCTGCGAGCCGTGGAGAGGTCAAGCATTAGACCACAATCCCAAGGAGTACCTTTGAAATTGTATCTTCCCTCAATCCCGAGAGTTGCACTAACCTGCGCTTTGCCGGTATGATAGCCGCCGAGAGGTGTTGTCAACCCGGCTCGAATCTCTCCCTCCATCATCTGTACGACAGGTGTCTTTGCTCCCATCTGCAATGGAAGAAGGTACAAAATGAAAAACAGGATTATCAATGCTTTCTGCATATTTCCATTTGTAATATTACCGTGGCTCTCGGTGATTGTCCTTGAAAAGAAAACGTGAGCCAACTATGCCACGTCGTGATTGTAGGTCGTAGGAAACCATTTGGACAGATGTAACAATAGTGACCCACGCTATAAGCGTGAGAACCACTATGCCAATCCTTGTCCTTAATGAATTTCCTACGTTCACAATCACAAGATTGAGCATAACGCTTCTTTATTTACCAATATGTCTGAACCGACCGAGGTCAATCCGACTGCAAAATTAGCGATTTTTTCTCAATGAACCGCTGTTCAGAGCCTCAAATCTACTGCGTCTAAGAGAAAAAGAATCGAATTAAATATAACTAAGTCCCCTTAAAAATCCATAAATCCCTTTATTCCATTTCCTCTAATTATCGCAATAAGTACATTTTTAGTACACTTAAAATATGGTTATTTGCTGATATACAGCATTATAAATATCTAACATCGAAACAGAGTATATTTTGATTTCATTGGGTCAAAACAAATTATTTAAAGTAATTTCATTCTGCGCGATTGAAGAATGTGAATTTTGCTTGAGACCGTAAGGAGTGACAAGGGTAATGTGAACTGCCTTTTTGGTTTGTGTGGCTTCAATGAAGTTGCCACGGCGACGGCGAAGTTTCATTTCTTCATCTTCGGTAATTGCATACTCTTGTGCAGAGAACTTCATCTCGCATAGATTGATAACTCCATCATTACGGTCTATAAGTAGGTCTATCTGCGTTTTGTCGATTCCTTTATCCTCATCAGCCTCTGTTCTCCAGCTATAGACATTTGACAGCACTCCGGATATTCCGAGAGCTTCCTTAATCTGTGAAATGTGCTGGAGGCAGACACGTTCAAATGCAAGTCCACTCCATGCGCGATGTAAGGGACTTCCAATATTGTTTGTCCAGAAATGGTTGTCGTTGTTCTTATTTCCTTGTATATACTGAAAATGAAATAGAGTGAAATTATCAATTAATTGATATATTGCATCTTTGGATTGTTTACCGATAATGGTGTATTTTCGTATAAAACCGCACCATTCAAGTTCATTGAGGTAGCGCGACAAATCTCCACCTGTAGGAATACCGCTATATTTAACTATTTCATCACGGGTCAATCCTTTATTCTTTTTTGCCAATGCAGTCACTACCTGCATATATGGCTCAGGATTATTAAACAGTGAAGCGTATAGCTGTTCATATTCATGGGAAAGACCTTCTGCATCTTGATTGAAGAACAAAGAATCAATATTCTGAGCTAAACTAAGTTCTCGCTTAAGCAAACTCCAGTAAAAAGGGATTCCTCCCACTATCATATAATTCTCTACCATCTGATAACGGCTCAACCCCAGGTTGTTCGCTTCGGAATATTGTTCACATTCGGAGAGGGTAAAGGGTTGAAGCAAAATTCTATTTGTAAGACGATTGTGGAGTCCCCCATGATTATTTATAAGTTTGTTTACAATCCAAGAGGTTGCCGAACCGCAAGCAATGAGAAGTATATCTTTTCGTGCCGAGGCCCAGCTATTCCAAAAATGCTCCAATCCTGATATGAAATTTGAGCGAGGTGTATCCATCCACGGAAGTTCATCAAAGAATACAATCTTTTTGCCCTCAGGTAGAGAGCCAAGCCATTCCTCCAATGCAAAAAAAGCCTCGTACCAGTTCTTGAATTGATTATATTTCTTTCCGGAAGCCTTTTTTAGAGATTCTCTAAAACTTAAGAGTTGATCCTTCATTTTTCCACGAGCCAAGCCGGTATGCTGGAACGTAAAAGAGTAATTGAAAGTCTCGCGAATGAGGAAGGTTTTTCCTACACGCCTACGTCCATATACTGCCACAAACTTAGAGTATTCCGAGTTTGCGGCATCCAATAGTTCTTTTTGCTCTGGTTTTCTTCCGATTATCATGATGATCCTTCTAATTTTCAAGCGCAAAGTTAATAATAATAATTGACAAAACCTCGTTATAATCCTCCAAAAGTGGGTCAAACAATATGGTTTTGGAGGATTATAAGCGATTTTTAGCAGAAAAATCACTGTATTGGGGGCACGATAAAGATTTTCTCATTGAAAGCCTGCATCATAGCGGGAGTGACATTGGATATGTAACCGGCGAGGAGCGCCGATACCTCCGAAGTGGCATGTCCTACTGCATAATCGATGTAGGCGGTCATAACGCCGTGATGTGCCAAAGCTGAAATGAAGGAATTGCGGGCATACTGGGGCGTGACGCATTGGATGCCAAGAGACTCACATACTTCTTTGATGTTCTTTGAAATACGGCGGTTAAAGTCGTGAACGCGGATTGCTTTCTGCTCATCTGTGACAGCATTGAGAAAGATGTCAGGGAAAACAAGTTCACCTGGACTATATGGCGAGGCATATACACCAAGCAACTGCCGTAACTGCGGAATAATCGGTACTGATGTTTCATCAAGCTGCTTGCCGACAGGTTTGTTTGCCCTGTCAATCTTAGAGCGGATGAAAACAAATTGCGGAAATTTCTGTGTGACTGCCGCCTTCTCTGTCCAGACAAGTTTAGCCATATCTATGGTGTTCATACCGTTGAGACAGTAAAGAAGTAACCAGCGTCCTACGGCACGGGCATATTTTGACTGTTTATCGGGAGCTGCAAGCCAATATTCCCACAATTTCAACACTTCTTCCACAGTCAAGGCGTTCAGGCGGCGACGATTGCCGGCATGGATAAGACCTTTGAAATTGGGTACCATAGTGGTGTGTCCATCTTTATAAGCCTGATTGAATACTGCACGGGTGGCGCGAAGAATTACCATTCGCGTGTCCAAAGAAAGTGGCTGATCCGTGCCGTTGCGTGCTTTCTGTTCATCAAGCCATTTGGCGAAGCGTGTGATTATGGCGGTATCGACAGCACCGAGTGAAATAGGCTTATCCTTTCGGAATAGCTTGAACCAGTCAAGTGCAGAAGAATACATCGCGCGGGTCTTTACTTTTTCTTTCGATGCGCCGAGTGCTGCCCAATAAGAAAAGGTGTCGTCCGCCCTCATTGTCTTTTCCGTCACTTTCCCCTCTGACTTTTCAACATGACTTTTGAGGTCGGCAACCGAGAACCGATTGAGCAAAATAAGTTCGTCTGTTTTGGCGCATATCTGGTCAAACACCTTGCGAAGTTCCTTTCGGGTTTCAATGGCGGCATTTGATTTGGAAAACAAAGCCTCGTATTCTTTCAATGACGATACCTTTAACCCGGTCGGAAAATATCGCCGCAACCGCTGATGAGTGACGCAGACTGTCAACGGTACAGACTTGCCTGTGTCGAATTTGTATCTGTTGTCCGGAGCGAGAATGATATATATTGTCGCTCCTGCGAACCTTCGGGATTCATCGCTAAAAAGAGCCTTGTTCATATAGCTGTGTTCAAAGTTATGTTCAAGTTTTTATCAGATGTGCCGGACCCTAAAAAACAATCAGGGAGCGTGTTCAGCAAATGAGATTTGAACACATTTTGAACACAACCTGCAAGTTTCAAGAGGTCTTATACAAAATTACAAACTTCTTTTGATGCCTGCAAATATCTGATAATCAAATTACATCTTATTAACGAAGTTTCATGCGATTTCGTTCAAAATCACGTCGTCCACCTACTCATAATCAGGGAGTCTCTGGTTCAAGCCCAAGTGGGACCACCGAAGATAAACCGTTGAAAATAAGTAAATTATTGCTTGTTTCCAACGGTCTTTTTGTATCCATTACGCTTATTTACGCCTTTTTAAGCCCTTAAATCTGTACCGTTTTGGCCCGATTTAGCTAATTTTGTACCGAGTGTTTCAGCAATGTTTCGACAAAGATTATCATTAGGGCAGATATAAGGCTGATGACCCAGCCCACACCTCGGAATATCGGTCGGAGAAACACCCACAACACCAATCCGAGTATCGTCCCGATTACCTCCACCAACCAAAGGAGAACCCTTTTTATGCGGTTGAGACTGGAGATGGATGCTCTGCCTCGTCTGTTTGATATGTTGTTGTTCGTTTTCATCGTTGCGACATTTTTTTTATGCGTTTATCGACTATTGAAGTTTTGCTTGCTCGTTGACACGGTAGCGTGCGGAGGCAAAGAAGGGCTGTTCTCCCTTTGGCTTAAAAATACGAGCGTAGGTCTGGAGATTTTTCAGCCAAAAGGCAAAAGAATAGCCCTGCTCCGCACGTTT
>ENA-ORNR01003028-ORNR01003028.1-human-gut-metagenome-genome-assembly--contig:-NODE-3028-length-13034-cov-43.510825_pt1 | contig 13034 bp, 19 predicted proteins | sample MGYA00242114_ERZ509020 | MGnify/ENA primary metagenome ERZ509020 (study PRJEB26280, sample SAMEA2338758) | human gut metagenome | biome: human gut; feature: human-associated habitat; material: faeces...
CAGCACCGGTTACTTCGCTCGGACTTGCTACTTTCGAACCACGATATTTAGGAATTTCACGGCCCTTAACAAAAGGACAAAGAATATTCATCTTTTCTTCAAGAGTTGCATCTTCACGAGAAAGAGCAGCTTTAAGCTCATCATCATCTTGAGCCATAGCAGCTTCCAGCATCTCTTCGAAATTCTCCTTTACAAACTTCATACGCTCATCTTTAGTAAGACGCTCGTTAGTAGTACGAACATTGCCTTTGGCATCTTTTTCTACAATACCCTTTGCTATACCCCACTTATCAAATTCCTTGTGAATAGCAATAGCTGCCTCCGGAGAATCAAAATCAATACCATTCTCATCACAGAATTCAACAAGTGCTTCATTACGCTCAGCAATAGCCTGATCAATACCAGGAATATTATTAATAAACATAATATAATCACCATGCTGAACATTCAAAATCTTACTTACAGGAGAAGTAATACGGAAACCACCGGGAGTAGAAACTGCAATAACCTGCGGATCATAATTAACATTACGCTGACCTGCATTAACAGCCGAGAAACCAAACTTTACATTTACGCTTTTCATAATAATTTTGTTTTAAAAAATGTTAATAAAAATTAATTTGTTTATAATGTTTTAGAGGAATATTAACTACATTTTAGTAGTTGCAGATAAATCCTCTACTTCTGCCAATTCTATATTACCTAATTCTTTACCACTTATAATCTTTAATTCAGTAGTTTCCATACAACCCATAATAACATCAGATGCTATATCACGAGCGCCATAAGTAAAAGCTCTATGACTAATTAATATTTTAGGATATTTAGCATAAGTATCTTTTTCAAATAATTTAGCTGTTTGAGCTTCTGAATAAGTAAATTCTCCAATAGCTGTTACAGTATTTCCATTTATAATTCTTGTAAATTCATATTTAGTAATATAATCTACAGGTTGATTGGCTATTCTATAAATAGGAATTTTTCCGGATTTAATAATACTATCTGCGTGCTGTCTATTAACAGCAACTTCAAACTTATTTGTCAAATTATAGCTTTTATAAATATTGCCTGAAAAATCACTATACCAACTAACAGGATATATATATATTGTTTCATTAGTAATTCCGTTCTTTTCATCGGCAATACGTTTCTCATTAGCTTCTTTTACAGATTTACATCTTTCAACAAAATCTGGAAGTTTCCCATCAATATAAACATTAATACCGTCTGTATATTCATACAGAGGTGAATAATTATTAATACAACGCCAAGTAACACCTGCCCTCGATAATAATGCTTTAATAACGTGAATATCAACTCCAGTTTTACCATTAATAACGTGAATATGTTCAATAGCTGTACTAAAAGGCATATTAAGATCTTTAGCTCTCATAAGAATAGCTAAACCATCATTTACACTTTTAATACCACCTTTATCACTTCTCATAATCTTATCTAAAAATGCAGTAGCGGCAGCTAACTGTTCATTATCGAAAAGATTAATTGAAGAAAGACTATTACCATTAAAATTATCACGAACGGCAACTGAATGTTGAACTCCAGATTTGTTATTAGTAACAACAGGCGTATCGTTATTACTAATACTTTCTTTTTGTTCATTTATTCCGTCCATATATCAAAGAACCATATTAGTTTTACATCACAATTATAATATATATATTTATAACTACCAAATCTATTAGCAAAAAAAAATAAATAAAATTTTATAAAATTATATCTCCGCTTTCTTCATCGTATAAAATTTCTTTTTCTGTTTCGTTAATTATTTTATATATCGGAGTTTCTTTTATTGCAGCAATAGATTTAGCTTCAATAGTAGAATTACAATAAATAGTATATACAAGATTAGGTGTAGTATCAAATTCAATTTCTTTAAATTTATTTCTAATATCAATAACATTATCACAAAGCGGAGAAGTAATTATCAATCCGAAACAAGCTAAATTTAGCTTGTTTAACGACGCGTTTTTAGTTGATAATATACATAATCGTTTAGCGTTGTAATATCTCAAATTTGAGCTTGAAATAGCTTGTGAACACACTATTTTCGGTTTACCTTTATCCTTACCTGATTTAATCAATATGGGCACACCATTATCATCAACAGCAATAGCACTTTCAATATTATCGTGATAATCTCCACATTTAATATTATTATTATTTAAATATTTAGTAATTTCTGCTGCAAATTCACCACGTTTAGATATAATAACAAATTGTTTATCAGGATGTCTATTAATAATATCTAATATTACAGGTAATTTATTTTTATTATCAGTAACTAAATCTCTACGATTCTTCATTATTTCATAAATAGTACAAACTCTTTCTAATAACGCATTAGGATTATAAATTTCATCTATTTGTTTATTAAAAGGAATAGACATATCTAAATTTTCAGACCATCCATTAGATTTAGCAATATTATATCTAACTTCGGCAGCAGATAAATTTAATTTATAATCTCCACATTTAATTCTTTTAATATTTTCAATATTACCTATTACATTCATAGAATTATTAATAAACGCAGTTTGTTTATCATATTCTTTTTTATCATTATCATCTAATTCGATCATTATTCGATGTTCCTCTACGGGGGAAAATCTTTTAGCCCTAACAGCATCTTCTTTACTTATATTACTAACTATAATAGGTAAAACATTATTTAATAAATTAGTGTTATTAGAATCAATAATAGTTTTAGTCATTATAGAAAGAATAAATTTAGTACATTGTTTTAAATAACTAATTCTACTATCATAATTATTAATTCCTATAAGTATAATTAAATCATAATTATAATTATATCCTTTCTTTATATAATCAAAACTTAAAATTTTAATAGTATCTTTATCAATATTATTTTTATAAAAAATATCAACAATAGATTGTCTTGTATTAAAACAATCTGTCACAATAAATATTCTTGAATCTTTATTTTTAGCAAGAACTTTATTAATTATATTTATAGCTAATTCAGAATAACTAAAAGGTTTAAGACAATATACACTTCCAATACCTTTTTGATTTTTCCATTTATTAGCTATTTCTTCATAATAATTATCTAATATATTCATATTTAATCATCAAATAAAGTATTAAAAGCTCCACTATATTTTTTAATTAAAACTTTTCCACTTTTAGTTTTTTTAATATTATTTCTTTTTAACGCAGGACTAATTCCTAATTTAATAGGATTAATAATCTTAAATGCTTCATCATAATAATACTGATAATTAATATCTCTTAAAGAAATATCTTTATCATCTAAACTATTAAGAATAGTAGTTTTAAATCCTGCACAAAGTTTTCCTCTTGATTTTTCAGTATTATGTACTTTTTCTATTATAGAACCATTATTAGATACATAAAATCTACAATTTCTTTGACTTTCTTTATAAACAGTATTCCCATTTTTATCTATAATAGTTTCTTCTACATGAAATTGTCTTCCTATATTTTGAGTTTTACAAAAATCTAAAATATTTGTAGCTTTATATAATGTTTCAGTAATAGGAGTATTATTAATAAAATATTCTACAACAGCTTTAGCAACAATAGGCATATCATATCCTTTTTTTAAATCAATAGCATATTGTAAAGGATGTAATGCGCCTTTATATGTAAGTTTACCATTAGTTTCTTGACAAAAATAATTATTTATATCTCTACAAGCATAAATTTTATAATATTCACTATCTGCACTTAATTTTGTATCTTTTTGCCATTGTTCAGCAATAGCTTTAAATGTTTCAACTTTATTTTCAAAAAGTTTAATAACTATACCATCAGTATTCGCAGATACTATTTCTATCCCATTCAACTCCAATTCTTCACATAGCATCATAATCATTAACTGACCATTAATAGTAACTTTAAGAACAGCAAGTCTATCGCAAAGATCACCATAAGCAAAGCCTAATTTTCCATAAATACTATTAATAACAATCTTTAATGCTTCTGCAAGAATATTTTTAGGAATACCGTCTATAATATCTTGTTTACTATGTTTAGCTTCAATACGAGTATCTCTTAACCATCTAATAAGTTTACTAAAAATATGAATATTAAGATGTTCAGGACCAATTTCATATTCAGCCATAATAGAAGGATAAAATGAAGAGATGTCATAATGAACATACACAAAATTACTATTATTAATATTTTCATTATTTCTCTTTACCGTTTCCCCCGTAAAGGAAGATGCACCATCCCAGGTACTTATTAATACTCTCGGAACATCTTGACTATGTAATCCTCCTGTTGCAATAGAATAAGTTAAATTATTTATAGTAATTTCAAACCAAGCATTATTAATATCACTTTTTAAATATTTAAAATTAGAATATTTAGGAGCAACATCTTTTAATGCTTTTTTACCAATAGAAAAAATAACAATTTGTTTCATTTCTTCAAGCATTTCTTGAAGAGCTGGAGTTTTAAATTTAATAGAATTAAATATAACTTTTTTAAAAGATAGTGCACTTCTTTCAGTAATTTTACCTTTCCATTGAGAAGGATGAAGTCCACTAAATTCAGAATAGAATTTACTAAATAAAATATCAGCCATTTTACTACGGCTGGCACTCAAAACATTTACTTTATAAGAATATGATATAGTATATCTTAATCTAATTTCATCAATATATAATCTAACTATTTCGCATCCAATAAAACAATCATTTTTATTATAATACATCATAGGAGGAATATATTCATTAATAATATAACGATCCCATTCATTAATAAGATCGTTTAATTGAGTAATAGACATTCCTCTATATCTATCTTCTTTATAATAATAATTTACATCTTTTTCACAAATAGGAGGAAGAGTAAATTCTAATAATTCATACCATTGAATATTAATAGAAGTCTGTTTAAGACTTTTAGGAACAGGTTTTTTATCACCATTTTTATCAATAATACTATTTGCTTTGTTTAAAGCAAAAATAGTCATTATATCAACACCTGTAAAAGGTAATTTATATTTTCTTAAAGACTCAATATAAAAATCTTTTTTAGCTAATTCTTCATTATTTTGTAAAGATATTATTTTTTGCGAAGTTTCATATAGCATTCTAATAAGTTCTTTAGTAGTATTATATTGATCAAAGTGCATTAATAATGCAGCAATCATTAAATCATCATATTTAGAACTATTATAGCCATATAAATGAGTAATAATATCTACTTCATTATTATCAATTATTTCTTTATGATAACGCATATTATTTATAGCCGAAACCATAGATAATAATTGATTATCATCATTATCTGTAATATAATATTGTTCAACTTTTACTTGATTGAGTAATTCTTTTATTTCTTTTACAGTATATTTTTGAACTAAAGGAATAGGAGTTTTTACTTCTTTATCTTTTTTAACTTCTATTTTACAAGCATCTTTCATTATATTAAGATAAGAAGTAATATCAACAATAGTAATAGAAAAGAAGTTTTTTAAGACTTCAATATCATAAAATTTAGTAATAATCATATAAAAGAATTTATAGCATTAGCAAATAATACTTTAAAATTATTATATCTTCCTTTTTGATTATTATTAAATATTATTTTAATTTGATGATATGGAAGATTAGCAATATAATCATTATTATTAATATATAAACATAATATATTTCTAAATATAAATTTTTCAGTTTCATATTTAAGAAAATATTTACAATATGGCATAGATTGTAAATAAGTATTATAATTTTTATCAATAGTACATTTTACTTTTGCTGTAATATAAACATTCTCAAATATATTTAATCCTGTAATTTCAGTATATTCTTTAGATAATATATTTATAACTTTTTTTATATTATTAAAAGTAGGTAATATAAATAAATTTCCTGAAGATGGATTTCCAAAACCAAATTTTACATGTTCTCCTGTATGAAAAATTCTATTAGGACAGTTAATACAAATATTATTTTTATCAATAGGTATAGAAGTATAATTATTATGAAATAACTCTATATCTTTATTTATTTTTTTTCTAATTCCCATAGCATAGTATAAGATTTTTTCTTGCTCTTGAACAAGCAACATATAATCTTCTTAATAATTCGTCTTGATTTGCATAAGGAGTACCATTAGAATCAAATACCATATTATTTACATCAACAAAAACAGTATCATAAGTAGAGCCTTGCATAACCTTATAACTTTCATTATAAGCCTGACTATATCTTAAATTATTCTTTTTATTATTATGAATTATAACATCCAAATAATATTATGAATAATTTTCCCCCTTTTCCCAATAATAGTTATAATATTATTATTAGTACTCCTTTCGGATAGTCGATGAACCTTACTATTATTATGTTTCACAACATAATGAGTAGTCTTGGCTGCTGATTGTCATATAATAATAGTTTTTCAAGCATTCACACTTGAATTTTCATTCTATGTTGTAGCACTATTATCTTCACGATGTTCCAGCAATTAAAGGGATTTTACAAGAGCCAAGTTACTAACTCTTATGGCTACTAATAGCAAATCCATAATCTATATCTCTATAATAAATAATTTTACCAGATTTATTTATTACATTAGTTGCTAATAAATATTTTTTCTTAAAATTATAATATTCTTTCCATCTTGTCCCTCTTGTAGAAGTAGACGCAGATTTAGCAGCATTAATAAGTTCAGTTATTACTTTATCATATTTTTGAACAGTAAATTTATCTCTATGATCTATTATAAATAATGGTTTAGTTATATTTCCTCCATGTATCATTTGGAATTTAACAAGAAATCCTTTAAAGCCATATTTATCATCTACATAATTAGTAATATCTTTAATAATATATTCTTCACTATTATTAATAATTATACTTAAATATTCATCAACAATAGTTTCATATGACATTATTAAATCATTTTTAGTAATTATAGCTTTGTCATTATCTTTAATTATAGTATGACGAATATAATTATTCCAACTACTTACACATTTATTTGTATAAGCTACAATTCTATACATATCAATATTTTTAGTATATTCTTTATCAAGAAAAGATTTATCTACTAATTCTTTAAATTTATTTACACCACAAACAAAAAAGCCTTCATTTATATCATTATAAAAATATTTATTTCTATTTTTAGAAATAAATTCTAAAAATCTATAAGTTTTATTTTTAATATCTTCTCTAAGAATATTTAATATATCTCTTATAGGATTATCATTTCCTTGTCTTACAATTTCGTTAAGATTATTTATTTTATAACATTGTGTAAAAGCATAACTTTGTTTTTCTCCAACAGGAGGAAGTTGAAAACTATCTCCTTGAAATATAATTTTAATATTTAATTTTTTACATGTATTAATAATATATTTTACTAATTTAGCTGGAAGCATACTTGCTTCATCAATAATAAGTAATTTAATATTATCTAATTTAGGACCAGCAATAGGATTAAATTGTGGTCGTTCTGGATCAAAATCTTCTAATTTTAAATCAAGTCTAAGACCAAATGTACTTTGTATAGTTTCAACATTTCTAATATTTCCAATAGAATTACTTAATACACGACAAGCTTTATGAGTAGGAGCTGTACATTTAATTACACTATGACTATATTTACAATTTTCAATAATATATTTAGTAACAAAAGTTTTTCCAGTTCCACCAGGTCCACACAATCCTCTAATAAAATCTTTATCAGACCAAGTAGCTGCAATAAATGAAATTAATTCATCTATTGCAGCACTTTGATCATCTGTAAATGTTACGGATTGTTTATTTTCATTTTCATTTCTATAAAAATCCATTTATTTATTTTTATTTCTATTTCTTTCTATTTCTTCATAATTAGTTTTCCAATAATTAAACGCAATTTTACTTTCTTCATTATCATATTCTATAATAACTTTTTTGATATTGAACAAAGTAGTTCCATAAGGATTAAGAAGTAAATTACCATATACTATACAACCTGGAGCAAATGGTAAATAATTCTTATTTGTATAATTTAGCCTTTCATTTTTATTTCTAACAATACATAATCTTTTAGAGTCTTTATTTAATTTAAGAGAAAATATTTTATCTTTTCCAACAGTATTATAACAATCTTTAAGAATAGGAACAACAGTATTATTAATATTTACAAATAACATTCCTGTAATTGCTATATGAACAACTCCATATATATCTCTTTTAATAATTGTGTATTGTTTTGCTTTTTTATGATTAGTGTTAGTTTGTTTTTTAGTAACACTAAAATCAAAATAAGGCATAATAGTTTAATTATTGTTTCTTAAATATACTTTTAATAGAATTTACAAAACTATTTTTATTATCTCGTTTAGCAAGTTTTTTATTAATAGTATATTCAGAATTAGTAGGAGCAACTCTTGTTGCATTTCCTTTACGGGCGTGATACTGATGATAATTTACAAGATAATCTATCTTTCCAAAAGTATGAATACCTGTACCTTCAGAATAAGTAATAGATTTATTTACAGTATCAACTGTGACAAAAGGATTTTTAGATAACATCCTTACAACTCCATTTTCATCATAATGACGATTAGCCATAATTTTACAATGTTTAATTTGGTTAATAAAATTAGTTAATTAATTGTTTTCTTGTTCTATTTTTTTATTTACAAGATCAATCATAAGTTTTATGAAAGTTATTCTATCTTCTCTACCTTGTTTATTAATAGTAAACCAAGCATAATCTAAAGTATCATAAGTATCGCTAAATAGATTGGCATATTTTTTAATATTATTTCTATTAAGTTCTGGAAGTATTTCAGTGTATTTATAATCATTATTAATATAATCAAATAATTTACTTATAATATAATTGCCTATACCATAGCTACAACGTATATAATCTTCTAAAGCAATACATATAAAAGTTTCTTCTTTAGATTCAATTAATTCTAATAATTTAATATATATTTCTTTTCTTATAATAGGAGGAATAACTTTTTTATTTAATATACAATCTCTAATATATTGTTTATCGTAAGTATTCATAATATAAATAATTATAATTAATTCTTTTTACCATATCCCCCGTAAAGGAAGATCTACCATATTATTCTTTTACCTTCTTTTTACTACATTAATTATTAATAATTTCTTTATTAACAATACCCATCATAAGTTTAACAAAAGTAATTCTATCTTGCATAGTATAAAACCAAGAAATACCGCTATACTTAATTGAATAAAATAAATTAGTATTTTTAAGTATTAAATTTCTATCAAATTCAGGAAAACATATTTTATAATTTTTAATTATATATTCATTATTTATACCTTTATAATAAAAATTTGTATTATATATATTTATATTATAATCATTTAAAACTTTTCTTAGTTCAATACAAATATATTTTGTTTCATTATTTTCATCACCGATAATTCTTTTTAATATTTTATCATATATATTTAATCTAATTCTTGGTGGAATAACTTTATCGTTATTAAGACAATCTATTATAATATTTTTATACGTATTCATATAATATTATATTTAATACAGCTATTTTAAGCTAAAATTTTGAATATTTTATAAAATAATAGAATTGGTCTAATTTTATATTTAATTAAATCAATTCTATTAAAATAAGCTATTATTAGCTTTTACTTAAGTTTTTCTCCACATATCGGACAATATTGGATTGGATAACCAATAGTACCATTTTCAGTAGCACAATTTATATAATATTGATTAACTACAAAATCATCTATTTTATTTATAAATTCAATTTTTAATTCTTCTCTATTACTTTCAGTTAATAGATAACTTTTATTTTTTATATTATCACAAATATTACACATATTAGTATTTATATTTATAAGTTGTATCTTGATTTTCTATAATTATTATTTCTTTAATTTTATTAGATTTATAATCATTAATTATTTCAGTTACAGAATTAGTATTATAAATAGCAGTCTTTAACATTCCTGTGGTACAAAATATAAACATAATAAACATTATAATACCAATAATAATTTTAATTTTATTAGAACTATCATCATTTATCAATTTAATAAATGATATTAAAAATATAATAGTTAATATTGTAAATAATAAAATAAAAGTTCCCATGATTAATAATATTTTATTTATAAATTCTTAAATGAGCATTTTTAGTTCTATTAATATGAATATAATAACATATATTATTAATTAACCATTTAGTAATTATTTTATTAATAGAAATATAAAATATACTACAATTAGCACTATCTTTATGATATTCAAGTTTACTATATGGTATATCTTTTATATACATATAAATATATTCTTTTATTTTATTAATAATATTTTTCATATCTTTAATAGAAGTAAATCTATAAGATTTGCCTATATAAAAATATTTTTCATTAGCTTTTACTTTAATATATTGATTTTTATATTGTATTATAAATTTCATAATATTATTTATTTTTATAAGTTTTATAATTTTCTTTAGCAATATTTAAACAGTAAGATAATTCTTTATCTAAACAGAGCCATTTTTCTATATCATAATAATTATCTTCCTCTATTTTACAAATAGTTAAATTATATAAATCATTATCAAGTATTATATTATCGTAACCAATATATAATTCATACGTATAATGATTATTTATTTTATATGTATAATGAGTACCTACTTCATCTTTATAACTACTCCAATTTTCAATGTTTAATATATTACTTTGCATAATATTATAATTTATAAAATAAAAATAAGTATAATAATTATTAATAATATAATAATTATTATACTTATTACAAAAGTAATTTAAGACAATCTTCTATAACATCTATTGGAAAAGCTGTAATAAAATCATCTTCACTAAATTTAGAATATCCATCTTTTCTTTTATGAATATAAATAAATGGGCGATTATTAACTTTTCGTAAACACCAAGCAAATTTTCTTTCTGTATCTGTGCCAAGAGTAACCATCAGTCCAGTTAAGTTTTCTTTAATTTCTTTATTCATAATTAAATAATATTAAATAATATAAAATAAAAGAGAGAAAGATATTAATCTTTCTCTTTTAATCATGTTTAGTTAAACTCATCTTTAAGTTTAGCTAATACTTCTTCAAGACAAATGAGTAAATCTTCTCCAGTTGTATCAAATTTCTCATCGAAATCAAATACAGGAATAGGAGAAAAATAATTCTCGTCAGCTTCAGTAAAAATAAAACTACTATCAATTTTATCCATACCAAAACCATTTACAATAGTACATGGTTTTATAGAATAAGATTGACCAATTTTAATAATACTTAAAGCTATGCTTTTAGAAGTTTTAAAGTTTAAAGGAAGTAACATGGTTTTAAAGTTTTTGGTTAAACATTTAAAGTGGACCTTAATATATGTAATTGTACTCGGAGCGGGAATCGAACCCGCACGGTCATTGCTGGCCACAGGATTTTAAGTCCGGCGTGTCTACCTATTCCACCATCCGAGCTAATAATTAATAATAAGATTAAAATTAAAAAGTACTATTACTCTAAAAATAATATTAAAGAAAGAAGGGCAAATAATCTCTATGACATATTGAATAATAGAAAGTGTAATATTATTTTTATTAGAATGAGTAATAGTACTTATATTAGTAGGGAATATGGGATTCGAACCCATAACCTTAAGTGTATAAGACTTCTGCGCTAACCATTGCGCCAATTCCCTATCATGATATTAAATTAATCAATACCAAAAATAGTTTTATAGCTATTAAGAATATTCAATTTATCATATAAATCATTATGTTGTTTAGTATATGTAATTAATAAATCTATATCTATATAATCTTCTTCTAAAATTCTTGAAATTTGTAATCTTGTAAGGTCAATATTTATTTTAGTTTCACTAATTTCTTTTAATAAATTTGTTTGATTATTTTCTCTATCTATATCATCTTTATTTTTAAAATTGTTTTTAATGTCATTAAACCACTCTTTGTCAAGTTTTTCTATAAATTTATTAGTGCTCATAATATAAATAATTTAATAATTAAAATTAGTTGAACTACCAGGATTCGAACCTGGAATAACAGAACCAAAATCTGCTGTGTTACCATTACACCATAGTTCAATAAAATAACTATTTTAAATAACTATAATATAATTAGTACAATTGCCTATCGAAACATAACTACTCATAGTTATTTAAAATAGTTAAATTAGAGCTTTTTGATTTTCCCCCGTAGAGGAGAGTTCACGGACTATTACTTTACTTGCTTTTGAATCTTTCCAATTCTAAAAGCTGCATATGCAGCTACAATACCAAGTGCTACATTAACAATAACTACCCAAATAGGCATAGTTTTAATATCAATAATAGCAACGATTACAATAGCTGCAATCATAATAACTGACCACCAAAACTTATTCATAATATTATTTATTAATTAATAATTATATTTAATAGCAGATTCTTTGTCTTCATCACCTTTAATAGTTTCAGGTTCAAAAGCTAAATCATCAAAATCATTATTTAATAATTCGCTATTAATAATTATTTCATTTTCTTCTATATTAGACATAATATATTATTCAATATTAAAATCTGCATTTTCTTCTTTAAGAAAGTTAATAATAACTTCTTTAGAATTTGCAGCAAAAGAAGTAAACGAACCAATTAAAGCTGTGATAAAAAACTTTTCAGTATAACGATAATCGCGAGAAAGACCATTACTTTTAACAGTAAATTTATCCCAAAGGAAATTTACATAATTACCTTTACCTTTAGCTTGTTCTTCTGCTGAAATTTTACTAATTTCTCCTTTCTGACAAAGATAATTAATAATAGCAATTGCAGTATATCGACGAATTTGAGCATTGTTTTTAACAATAAGAGCAAGCTCAGTAATGTGATTAGGAATATTTTTAATAGTTCTTCCCTTACTATTTGTAGGAGTATTTTCTTGTTCGGTAGCATTAGGATCTTCTATTTTTTCTTGACCAATATATACTTTCGATTCATCATTTTTAGGTTCAACAGATTTTTTAGCAACTTTAG
>ENA-ORNR01003045-ORNR01003045.1-human-gut-metagenome-genome-assembly--contig:-NODE-3045-length-12974-cov-5.617385_pt1 | contig 12974 bp, 9 predicted proteins | sample MGYA00242114_ERZ509020 | MGnify/ENA primary metagenome ERZ509020 (study PRJEB26280, sample SAMEA2338758) | human gut metagenome | biome: human gut; feature: human-associated habitat; material: faeces...
GTTTCCTGCTGCGGTAACGGCTGTCGATAATGTTGTAAATCTGCTCCAGCGCATATTCCGTGCCCCGCTCCATGCCGAAATCGTCAATGACAAGCAACGGATAGCCACAGAGCCTGTCCACGACTTCATTTCGCCCGGAAAAGGCGTTATTCAGTTCATTCATGATTCGGGCAAAATTCGTCATGCAGACGGCCACTTCCTGTTCCATCAGGGCATTGGCAATGCAACCCGCCATAAAACTCTTGCCTGTACCAACACCGCCCCAGAGCAGCAGCCCCACATTCTTTTCCCGCATTTCCGGCCAGTGGGCCACATACCGCTGTGCCAGCTGCATCTGTGGATTTTGCCCGTGATTGTCTGCAAATGTCCAGTGCTGCATCGCCCAGTCGGTAAAGCCCTGCAGCTTCAGCCGCTGCACTTTCTCGTAATGCAGCCTTGCACGTTCTTCTTTCTCTTGCTTTTCCCTTGTAGACTGCCTGCACCGGCATTCAGCCGGATGGCGGTCACGCCCAAACAGCTTTCTGCCGTTCGGAAAGAACGCTTCCTTGGGAGTTTTGCAGCTGCCGCAGTACAGCAGCCCATCTTCTGCAACATAGTCCTGCGGTTCCACAGAGATCGTCATAAGCCTGTCCATCGCTGTCTGGATCGTTTCCGTCATAAACTTTCCTCCTTGCTGTAGGTATAGTCCGGGATACCTGCTCCCGGTTTCTGTTGTCTTTTCTTCCGTGCTGACCAGCTACGCAGGGTCGCCGCATGGTCTGCGTACTTCCTGCCTGTAGACTGCATATAGATTGAAAGGTCATCAATCAGGGAATCTAACTCTGCAATTTCCATTTTCAGTTCTGAATAATCTTCCAGATAGACATTCCGATAACGCCCATATGCTTCTTTGGTTCTACTCAGTTGGTTCAATCTTAGGTTGTTCTTATTTATTTGGTTAGGTGTGCAGTTTTGCGCAATCGTATTGCTCACTTTTGAGCAATCAGGCCGCTCATTTTTGACCATCTCGACTGTGCATTTCTGCGCAGTAGATGGGAAGCTTAGGAACACCTGGTTTGGCTTGGAAAAGCCATTGGACCGCCGTTCGATCAGCCGTGCGGCTTCCAGTTCCCGCAGGGCACGGGTGACACTGGAAATGCTGCTCTGAAGATCTTCCGCCAGCCCTGCCAACGGATAGAGCACATACGCCCGGCCCTGCACATCCACCCAGCCGTTCTTCTGCGAAAGGGTCATGCGGTCCAGCAGCAAAACATACGTCAATCGTGCCGTATGGGAAAGGCTCATCTGCAGCAGAAATTTCGGATAAGGGAAATAAGCGGGTAGTGGGGTTTGTGCCTTGATGTACTCTTTACTCAAACTTCCTCCTAATCGTTTTCAAAAGTCCCTGCCGAATGGGAAAGCCCTGCACGGGCTTACGCATCCGGCAGGGTTCCGGGGTGCGGGGTGGAAGACCCTGCTGGTTACAGGCTCATATCATAGCTGCGCTTCTTGCGTTTCGGTTGACGCTCTCGCTGTTCCTGTCGAGCCTGCTCCTGCCTTGCCTTTTCGCGGACTCTAGCCTCCCACTCGCGTTTCCATGCAAGGTCGGATTTCATTTCATCGGTTTTTCGGAAGATGCTGTACACATTATCCGATGCAATTTCCAGACGCCTGGATTCTTCCCGCAAGGGAGCATATGCCTTTTTCCTCTCCGCGATTTCTTTGGTCAGTTCTTCTTTCCGTTTTTTCAAAGATTTCAGCGATGGCAGCTTTCCATCATTTTCTTCCCGGAAGTATTTCACGGATTCTGCATAGGCATCCAATTCCTTGGAATGCTCTGCACGGAATTTCTTCTTGAAAATTGCTTTCATAAATTGCTGCTGAACCTCTTTTGTGGAAAGGTACTGCCCCGCATAATGAATCTGCTCATTGGTTTTGTACAGTTCATCCTCTGCCTGTGACAGCCGTTCATACGCAGCCTGCGCATTGGCCTGTGCTGTCTTACACAGATCGTTCAGTTCCATCAGGTCGTTGATGTTGTTTTCCTGTACCCATACCAGCGTTTCAGCCATCTTCTGCAAATTGCTGATTTTGACCTTTAGTGCATAGGCCAGATTTTCCTGTGCCTTGACATTCTCCTGCAGGTCCACAACAAGCTGCAGTCTGGTTCTGGTCGTAAAGATCAGTATGGGTTCTTCCTTGTACCGTAGATTTCTCTCTGTGTTCTGAATGAAGAATCCTTCCAGACATTCTCTTTTGCAGCATTCTCCCAGAGAACGCTCCGATATGAACTTGTTCCGTTCCGGCGGCAGATAGCTATAACGCCCACGTTGTGTTTTGACAAAAATATTATATTCATCTTGCAGGATGTTTTGAAAATCTTCATACGAGATTGCTTTTTCACGAGCAGCAGCAACGGCATCCCGGATAAGCTGCTTCTGTGTTTGAAACTTTGTCGGATTGGGCGTAAATCCTTCCGTTTCGATTTTCTGTTTTTTCTCATCCAGCCGCCGCTGTGCCCAATACTCCGCTTCGGTCACACCCGTTCTGGATGGTGACAGTAAATCGACCTGATGCAGAAACTCGCGGCGGCACAAATCCATGAGGGATTTCTGCAGGTGTTTCAGGTATTCGTTCGTCACATGGTGCTTGTACCCTGCCTTGCAGTCAATGGGTCGCTCCATGAAGGGCTGCTGGGGCACATCTAATTTTCGCAAGCTGTTGATTACGATATGTACATGAATGTTGCCGCTGCCATTGTGACCGTCCATGTGCGTACAGACCAATGCCTGATGCCCCGGAAAATTTGCTTTTGCGTATTCCAGTCCAAGCTCCTGTGCTCGTTTACCCGTCAAACAATTTTCTGTGCTGTCTCGTGGATCAAAGCTGATGATGTAATGGTGGCTTTTGATTTCATTCTTGTTTTTGTTTTTCTGGTACTCGCGGTTCAACTGCTGGCAGGCCGCATCAAAGGAATAGGGTTCACAGTTCAGACCGTCCAGATAAAACTCATCTCGCATGATACGATTTCCGTTCTGGTCAAGGATCGGAGTTTTCCGAAGCTCGTCATGCTTGAAAATCAGATACTCCAGTGCAGCACCATAGTTGGAACTCTTACTTGCGATGTGCTTTAATATTGCCATAGTTCTTTCCTGCCATTTCTGCGACTTGTTCCCGCATTTCAAAAATGCAGGAAATCGCATGGTTGATGTTTTCGAGCATAGCGCGCGACTGGATACCGCCGCTGTTGAAGAACGCCGCGATCTGGTTCAAGTTGTTCCCGATGGCGGCAAACTCCCGTGTGATTGCTTCAATCTCGTCCGGGTGAACATAGAACACATACGAGGTATTCACGCGGCCTTTCATCAGCATCTGTGCTGCAAATTGAGAGAGGGTCATTCCGGCATCTTCTGCCTGCTGGTGTAAAAGTTCATGTACTGTTTCTGTTACTCGTGCGGAGATTACTTTTGTCTTTACGATAGATTTCACTTTTTTCTTTGTTCGTGGCATGGGGTCTCCTTTCCAAAATCAAGAATTTGATTTTCCCGGCAGTGCATCTGCACTCCGGCTGTGGCCTGCTTCTGCAGGTCACCAACAGGCAAAATCATGTGATTTTGCACGATGTGAGGGTATGGGGAGCGCAATCCCCATCAAGATGCCGCCGTAGAAAAATCGCCCGTAGGAGCGGTTTCGTATACAGAGGCGAATCTTGCTCTTAACTACCGTCCACTCTGTCCCAGCCCGTTCCTGCCCGATTCTCTCCGACGTTTTTTCTGGTAAGACGCGCAGAATGCACATTCAGTACCAGAGGTATCCTGCTGGGGTGGCTCATGCGATTTTCAAGGTGCGATGTGACTTTGTAAGGAATTAGGGATTTTCAGAAGTGATGCCGTAGTGAATTGGCTTACTTTTGAAAACACTTCCTATACCCTATACAAACTTTAAGGGGTGTTTTTAAACCGGGTCTTTTGAAAGTTCAAAGAAAATTCATTTTTCCAACGTTCCCCTCTACCTATAACATTCTAAAATGGGTGTTTGGCATACAGATTTTCAAATTTTGTCGAACCGCCTAATTTTAGAATATAGATTTTGTTCATTTTCCTACTTATAGAAACAGAGGAAAGCTGTTTTACAAAAATTTTGAAAGCCCCTACACTAATAGGAATCCACAGGACCGTTTTGGAATACAGTTTTAAAGATTTCACAATTTTGGACAAAAAGAAAAACGGCAAAGCAGATAAAATCCACTTTACCGTTTTGTGTCGATGGCGCGATACGCGCAAATTACTGCCTTGGCTTTTCCGATAATTTGCCTTATGAGAAGATTGGAAAAAACAAGTCTATCCGCATCCACTGGATGCAGACTTGTCTTATTGCTCATCCTTTATTGAAAAGCCAGCTTCTTTCAGCTTTCGGATAACTTCTTCGCAGTTCTTTTTTCCAAGGTTACGCACACGCATAAGATCTTGGTATGATTTTGAAGCAAGATCATCAGTTGTACGGATACCTGCGCGTTTCAAACAATTAGAACTCGCTCTCCGGGAAAGTGCATCTTTTCTTAAGGTTTTGGGATGTATTTGGGGCTGGGCAGCTTAACAGACATTTTATCCCTGACGGCGTAAAACGTGATACAGGCCAGTAATGAAATACTTGTAGCCGCTCCGATACAACTTCATCTAAAGAACGACCAGCTCTGTGTTAGAGTTTCTCCTACAAAAGTTTGTGATCCGTTAAAGCTCCGCTTCTGTGCGCTAGTTCGGATGATGGGCCGGTACAATCTATTGGCAAGAGAATGAATGTCGTTGCGGTTTATATTATACTTGATTGCTGCCCGGTTCACGCCGCCCTTCTCTACGTAGTTCAAAAGTGATTGACGGAACTGCATGGTTTGTGTTACGGTATTCATGGCGAATGCGCCGCCCTTTCTGTGCTGTTTTTGTGTAGCAACTTAACTGTACAACAGGTCGACGTGTTCATCTTTCTTTTTATTCAACTTTGTAACACATCTATTGTAATTCTACAAAGACATACGCTCTGTCTTTAGAAATACCATTGACTTTTTTTGACATTCATGATAGTATTTTTACAGATAAAGACATTTTCATGTACGATTATGTCAATTCATTAGGAAGGAGATAAAAGCATGGAATACGTTAAGCCCGCTGTTATTAATCCCGCGACCGTAAATTCGGCAAAGTGCGGCGATGGCCCGTGTGGCAGACCCTGCAGTGTGAACAGAGCCTAAAATAAAGCCATAAAGTCTATCAGAGGGTGCAGAGCAATCGTGCTGTGCCCTCTTTTTATATCTATGAAACGTCTTGAGATTTCCATCTGGATTCAGAGCCACGGAGGTAGACAGTATGTACTACAAAATCAGGAATGATGTGTTGTTCCGAAAATATCAGGGGCATGGCTATATAACAGACAATTCAGAATACGGCTATCGTATGCTCAATGATGCCCGTATACATCCGGGTGAAAAATATGTCTCTGCCAGTGGAGCTGTCATGTTGAGTATGCTGAGCAAATCTCCTCGCGCCATTGATGATATTGTTGGAGATTTGTCGCAAATCTTCACTGGTGTCGAGTATGAAACGTTGAAACAAGATACCATAGAGTTTTTCGACTGGTTTGTAGATGAGGGATTTCTTAGTTGTGGTAAAACGGTCGACACTTGCACAGATCGATTTGTTGCAGATATCCTGAAACCGGACAATCGCAATCCGGCTCAAGATGGTATGGCAAGAAGTGACTGCACTGGTGGAGAAATCAGTCCAAATGATTTTCTCAGAAGCATCCATATCGAGATTGCTGATGCATGCAATGAGCGTTGCGTACATTGCTATATTCCAAATGAACGCAAAAACAACGCGATTGATCCCGCCTTGTTTTATCGACTCATTGAGGAAGGGCGGAAGATGAACATCATCCATGTTACGCTGTCCGGAGGAGAACCTCTTCTTCACAAAGATATTTTAGGCTTTTTGAAAAGATGTAGAGAACTGGATTTGTCTGTAAACGTTCTGTCGAATCTGACTTTGTTGACGGATGATATCCTATCGGAAATGAAGAAAAACCCTCTTCTCTCTGTACAAGTTTCCCTTTATTCTATGGATGCCACAGTGCATGATTCTATCACAAAGTTAAGCGGAAGCTTTGAAAAAACAAAAGCGGGAATCCTTCGGTTGTGTGATGAAAATATCCCGGTACAGATATCGTGTCCTATCATAAAACAAAATAAAGACACCTATGTTGATGTCCTTCACTGGGGATGGGACCATAATATTGCTGTTGCAACAGAGCCAGTAATCTTTGCCGCTTACGATCATTCCGGCTGCAACCTTGCAAACCGCTTGTCCATCGAAGAAGTAGACGATGTCTTAACTGTGCAAATGCAGGAGGGGTATGCTGAATCGCTCCACAAGATTGCCATGGACAGAGAAAGTCTGACCGGAAATGATCCAATATGCTCTGTTTGCCGATATAGCTTCTGCGTTACAGCAAGTGGGACTGTATTTCCCTGCGCTGGCTGGCAGAACAATGTTATTGGAGACCTGAATCATCAAACCGTTCAGGAAATATGGGAAACCTCAGCAAAAATAAAGGAACTAAGACAAGTAAAACGGTCGCGGTTCTTACAGTGTGTTGACTGTAAGGACAGAGGCTACTGCACAGTCTGCATGATGTGGAATTCAAACGAGAATCCTGATGGAGCTCCGTTCAGAATCAACCAGTACCGTTGCAATGTTGCAGCTATGACCCACCGTAAAGTCGACAAAGCTTTACAGAGAATATCTTCTGCGAAAATAACATCCCGCTGACTTTGATACATATCTCTAAAGATTTTATATGGGAGTCGTGCCAATTATGGAAAAGATTATAATTAAGGATGCCTTTGAAAACAATTTAAAGCACCTAGATTTAGAAATTCCTTTGGACAAATTCACCTGCGTAACTGGTTGTTCCGGATGCGGCAAATCCTCCTTGGTATTTGATACGATCTACGCAGAGAGTCAGAGAGCCTTTCTTGAGGGGATGACCGGTAATATTTATGGTCAGAAACTGATGAATAAGCCGAAGGTGGGTTCTATCGAAAATCTTCGCCCAGCTCTGAATATTTCTCAAAACTACTACAACGTAAATCCCCGTTCCACTATCGGCACCACTACAGAAATCTCCTATTATCTCAGATCATTATTTTCCATTGTTAATAGCAGCCAAACATCCAGCGTTTCAGAAAAATTGTTCTCGTCCAATAACCCAAAATCTTTTTGTCCTCATTGCTTTGGCCTCGGCGTTGAAACTGTCGTGTCCGAATCTCTCCTGATTCCAGACCGTGATATCACATTGAGAGACGGTGCAATTTTATATTTTAAAGGTTCACCGGAAAGCAAGGAACAAAAGTATCTGGAAGCCCTATGCGAACATTATGGAATCGACATTGACAAAAAAGTCTCCCAACTCAGCGATTACGAGCTTCGCCAGTTGCTTTATGCTGATGACCAAATCCGATGCAAATTGGCCTATAAAGAGGGCAAACGAAAAAAGCAGCACTATGTAACACTTCGCGGAGCTATACCTGCTATATTGGAACGAATATCCGACAGTGATCCATCCGCCCCCTCAACTGTCTATGCAAAATATCTGGAGGAGATTCCTTGTCATGTATGTGGTGGGACCAAGCTACGCAAAGAAGTTCTGGAATACAAAATTGGCGGACTGAACTACGCTGACATCGAAAGCATGGAACTGACTGCTTTGTTTTCTTGGATACAGCAGCTTAGTGACAAGCGAATTTCTCCGTCCAAAAAAGAGTTTGTTGAGCAACTTGTAAACAGCATTCTTTGCAAATTGAACGCATTGATGCAACTTGACGTGGGCTATCTGTGCCTTAACAGACCCATTCCTACCCTTTCAGGCGGTGAAAGGCAACGAGTTCGGATTGCCACTCAGCTTACATGTTCCCTGAAGGGATTAATCTATATTTTGGATGAACCGTGTAAAGGGCTGCATTATAGAGATATAACCAAGGTTGTAACCGCTACTCGGAATTTAGTCTGCCGTGGAAACACCGTTATCGCAATAGAGCACAACAAACAGTACATCTCATCTGCCGACTGTATCATAGAGCTCGGGCCGGTTGGTGGACCCGATGGAGGATACTTAATCCGCCAGTCAGGCACCACCCCTACCACTGGTCATTCTCTTGCTTTTAAGCAACCGTTAAATGCGAAAGACTATTTTGAAGTTCGTAACATCAATTTCAGAAATATTCGCAGACAGAATGCTCGTTTTCCTATTGGCGGAATCACCTGTATAACCGGTGTTTCTGGTTCTGGAAAATCGACCTTAGCATCGGTCATTGCAAGATGTTTTTCCAGAAAATCCGATAATGTTCATGGCACTGTTTATGGCGGAAAAAATATCCGGCGGGTCATACAGGTTAATCAGGCTCCCATAGGAAAAACACAAAGATCGACGATTGTTTCTTATCTGGAAATCTTTGATGAGATTCGTGCATTGTTTTCAAAGACAGACGCTGCAAAACAGATGAAACTTGGTGCCTCGTCATTTAGCATGAACGTTAAAGGTGGGCGTTGTGAATGCTGCCAAGGCACAGGCCTCCAGAAAATCGAACTCAACTATCTTCCCAACTCCTATATCACCTGCCCTGAATGCGGAGGAAAGCGATTCAACGATCAAGTGTTATCTGTGAAATACTGCGGAAAAACAATCCTGGATATTCTGGAAACACCAATCATTGATATTGTGAATGTGTTTAAAGAATCCAAAAAAGTCTACCAAACTTTGAGCAGCATGATCGAATTGGGTCTAGGATATTTAAAATTAGGTCAGATGTCCATGAATTTATCCGGAGGAGAGGCTCAGCGCGTAAAGCTGGCAAAAGCCTTGAGCTCTTCGTCCTATGGCAAAAATTTGTATATTCTTGATGAACCGACGTCTGGCTTGAATGATGTAGATATCGACAAATTCATTCAAGTTCTGTTTTCTTTGCAAAAGAACGGTGAGACAGCCATAATAATCGAGCATAATGTTGAATTCATTAAAACGGTTGCAGATCATATCATTGACTTTGGTATATCCGGCGGTGAATCCGGTGGAAAAATCGTCGCGCAAGGATTTCCGGAAGCAGTATTTGCCAACAAAGTCTCTTCGCTATACCGTCTGGATAAACTGACATATTAATGCACCTGTCAATTATGGGAGGAGAGCTTCAATGACTGCTGAAGGAAAGATTAAGCAATGCTCAATCGTGCTTACACGCGACTGTAATTTGCGTTGCACTTTTTGCTATGTAAAAAGTGCTGGATATGTAGCAGATAATCGAATCGAATACGATGATCTTAAAAGTATCGTTAATTTTTGCTGTGAAGCAAAAGTCAAGTATATATTCTTTACCGGAGGAGAACCTCTTACATACCCACATCTTCCGGAAATTTTGCAGTATATCAAAACAAGACGTCATCCCATAACAACTGCAGTTGCAACAAATGGTGTCTTGCTTAGCAACATGGAATTATGCCGGATGCTGATCGATAGTGGCCTCGGATATGTTGATGTATCTATGAAAGGAAGAAATCGGAAGGAATGGTGTGAAATGACGGGATATGATGGCACTGAGAAACAGCATCAGGCAATTCGTAATCTGGCTTCGTTGCCAATAGAGTTTACTTGTTCCATGGTGATAACCCCCGAGAATGTTCACTCCTTTTGCGAAGCTGTCCAAATCGCTCATGATAATGGTGCAAAGCAGTTCTCGTTCACATTCATCATCGACAACAATAATGCCGGGGACAAAGATCTGATTTACCTGCAAAAGCACGACCCCATAAAATTAGTCCGTGATTTCATTTCTCAAATTGATAAATTGAGCGATATTACAGATGAATGGTGGATCGAATACAGCTTTCCACTGTGTGTATATACGGAAGAGCAGCTAAAGCTTCTAAAAGGCAGGCTTGCTACACCCTGCCAGATTCATCTGAAAAACGCCGTAACATTCAATACGAAGATGGAATTGCTTCCATGTGATATGTATCTCTACCAGCCGTTGGGAAAATTCGGCAGGGACTTTTCGTCCTACCAAGATTTCCAGTCATTGACCGAAAATGCTATCTACCGTAAAACGATGGACGAAATCCGCAAGTTACCATCTGACGAGTGCACCACCTGCGAGCACTTTGATGTATGCCGTGGCGGATGCCCTGTTCTTTGGAAGAATTATTCGTTTGACTCATTGAAGAAATTTAAAAACCAAAAGTTTTTTCTATAAGTTTTGTCATAAATAACGTGTAAATTTGAGTTTTTGGAGGATGAATTTCGGGATTTCGCGAGCCATGTTTTTGTCAAGCAATTTCATCTGTGTTCCGTAGTTGGAACAATTTCTCTGGTCAGATGGAATACCGAAATCAACATCTTCAGTCTGGATGTCTTTGCACAGTTTCTATTTCTCCAGTGCGTTCAGAACATAGTAGGCGGACACATTCAATCATCAATAATTTCTCGCTTGTAGTGGATGCCCGCCCAAGATACAAAAAGCACCCCTGCCCATCGTGCTGTGCTGTCGCACAACATCGAATGGACAAGGGTGCCTGTGTTTTATTGTAGGCTGCTTTCCGTTTTACTGATGCAAATTATCAAATTTGGTGGTAAGTTGGTGGTAAATCCACGTTGTTCCAGTATCGAACGCCACGATTTCAAACGAAGCAAAGCCAATTTTTGCGTTTTACTGCTCAATCGGCTTCATCGTGGGGACAGGTCAAGGAAGGCTCACAAATGGCTTTATTTCCCTTTATAAGCCTATCCATGCGGCTTCCTTTTTCCTGCTCCCGTACGTCACCCTACGCAACTCTCCACAACTTACCGGCAATTTGGTGTAAAAGTGGTGTAGTAGTTGGTGTAGTGGATTTCAGACCGAAATGCCCAGTTTACCGTTCAGATTTGCAAAGGAATGGGCTTTGGCTTCCTTGGTGGCTTCTGCGTAAATCTCCATCGTAGTGCTGATGTCCCGGTGTCCCATGATGTCCTGAATGATCTTCAGGTTGGTCTCATTTTCGCACAGCCGGGTGCAGAACGTGTGCCGGAGATTATGGCAGGAGAAGGGCGGCAGCAGCTGCGGCTCCCGTTTTTCCTTTTCGGCCTTTTCCAGCTCGGCTTCGTTGTGTGCCACGCTGATGCGCTTGATGGCGCGGTTGACCGTCTGCGGGTTCTGCGGCTGGCCGAAGCGGTTCAGGAATACGAAGTCCGAGATTCCGTCGATTTCGTATTCGCATACCAGTTCCAGCTCCTGCTGGTTGGTGCGTTCCTGCTCCAGTGCCTTCCGCACTTCGGGCAAGATCGGAATTGCCCGCTTGCCTGCGGCAGTCTTGGGGGTGGACATGGTGAAATAGCAGCCGCCCACCTCGTGGTCATGGTACACCAGATTGTGCTGGATGGTGATAAACCCACTCTCAAAGTCGATGTCACCCCAGCACAGACCAACCGTTTCCGAGATGCGGCATCCGGTACCCAGCATGAAGGTGAACATCGGGAGCCAGTGCTGGAACTTCGGCGTTTTCTTGATGAAATTCAGAAACGCCTGCTGCTGGGGCAGGGTCAGAGCGTGTCGTTTGGGCGTTTCGTACTGGTGGGCGGCTTTAATGGCCGTCAGGACACCATCCGTGGGATTCACACGGATGTACTCATCGTCCACCGCCACCGCAAAGACCTGATGGAGAACATTCTGGATGGTTTCCAGCGTGTTCAACGCCATCTTGCCATTGCGGACGATGCCATTGTAGTAGCTGCGGATATCCGACTTGCGAATGTCCTTGAGCTTCATCATGCCGATCTCATCCCGGACGAACCGATTGTACATATAAACGTAATTGGCGAAGGTATGCTCTTTCAAGCCCACCTTGTTCTTACGCCACAGTTCAAACAGGTCATTCAGGGTCAAGCTGCACTCCGGAATGCGGATGCCATCTGCCAAGTCGTGCTGGATCTTCTCTTCCTTTTCGCGCAGCCCCTCCAAGGTTGCATCATAGATGGTATGGCGTTTTCCGTTTTTTGCAGTCCAACGGTACATATACAGCCCGTCGCTCTTGCGGTAGACCTCGCCATCTTTCAAAACACGGCCTTTATTATCTTTACGTCTTTGCATATAAACTCTCCTTTTCATTCACAGAATGTTGAAAAGGAGCCTTACGCCATGAGTATACCATGACGCAAGACTCCCTGCAACATCAAACGGTCAATTTTCTACACCGCATCAGATCGAGAATGCCTTGTCCAGATATTCGTCCAGCTTACGGCGTTTGATCAGCCGTTTGGTTCCGTTCCAAAGGACGAACTTGCATTCATCGCTATCGGTCATTGACCGCAGTTTATTGATACCGATCCCAGAGTAAGCCGCCGCTTCCTCCAAGGTCAGATTACTCTTTTGCCAAATCGGAACTTCTTTCACTTGCACCTCCATATCCTTGTAACCGGGTGCCGGGGCAGAAGGTGCCAGCTTTCTGCCCCAAACGCTCCCGATGAGGTTCAGATTTCCGAGTGCCCCTCCTGTGTGCGGGGTTGTGCCGCTGGTTTATTTTGTGCCTGTTCTGCCTGCAAGCGGTTCAGCAGTTGCAGAACGGAATCCCGTGCTTTCTCCTTGACCTGCTCCTTGCCTTTCTGCCGGACTTCCGGCTTCAGGAGCTTCTCCTGCAAGCGGGCAGCGGTGGTCTGCATGGTCTTGAGAAACTTGTCCAACACGGTATCCAACCGATGGGCTGCATATTCTCTCGTGGGTTGCGGAGCCTTGCGTTCAGGGGACAGCACCCACTTCTTCGTGTCCTCGATCATCTGCATATCCTCTTTCCGGGTTTCGGTGCGCACCACGTCCGTCACGACCTCCACCGCCTTGTCGTAAGCCGCAGCCGATACCTCGTCGATCAGTGTTTCCATGTCGTTGACCTTGAGGGTCAATTCGTCCAGCTTGCTCTGCTGGGCGG
>ENA-ORNR01003051-ORNR01003051.1-human-gut-metagenome-genome-assembly--contig:-NODE-3051-length-12940-cov-2.766938_pt1 | contig 12940 bp, 12 predicted proteins | sample MGYA00242114_ERZ509020 | MGnify/ENA primary metagenome ERZ509020 (study PRJEB26280, sample SAMEA2338758) | human gut metagenome | biome: human gut; feature: human-associated habitat; material: faeces...
TTTGCCGATAAGGTGCTGAACCTCACCCTGAAAGACGTGAAGATCGATGTGAGCGGCACCGTTTCTGGTAAAGACGGAAAGGCCGCCCTGAGCGTTCAGGGAGTGGGCAATGTGGAGATCGAGTTGGACGGCAAGAACGAGCTGAAAAGCGGCAATCTCAAGGCAGGTCTTGAAAAAAACACCTCCGAAGGAACGCTGACCCTGAAGGACGATAAAGAAGCTGGCAGCGGCAGCCTGACGGCCGAAGGCGGGGGATGGGCTGCCGGCATTGGCGGCAGCGACGGTAAGGGAACGAACAACATTATTATCAGCGGCGGCACGGTGACCGCTGAGGGCGGCAACTACGGTGCAGGCATTGGCAGCGGCGGCGGCAGCTATGACGGCGGCGACCATATCACGATCACCGGCGGCACGGTGACCGCTGAGGGCGGCAACTACGGTGCCGGCATTGGCGGTGGCTACGGTGGCGTCGGCGACCATATCACGATCAGTGGTGGCGCGGTGACCGCTATCGGAGGTCGTGTAGGCGGTGCGGGCATCGGCGGCGTAAAAAGTGCGAGGCGATGTGTCAATGTCGCGGCGGTACGTATCGGGTACCGTCTTGCCCGGTGATGCTTTGCAGGGTAAGCCGAGCCTCCGCCCAGAAATCGTTCAGGCGTATGACGTCGGGAATCGAATACCCCATATGCCCGGTGAGGTTGTGCATAGCGTGGCATATGACGATGTTATCGAACTCTACGCGGCCGTAAAACGGTGGCTCGTCCCAGCTGACACCATCATCGAGCGACCATGACTCCCGATAGAATCGCTCGATGCACTCCAAAAATGTTCCATAGTTGAGAGTGGCTGTAACGCTGATCATACGTGCGAAGTCCGAGCCATAATAATCGTCGTCTTCAAGCCGGATGACCGAGGTCTCGTCATTGAAGCAGAACCGTAGCTCGCCTTCAATCTCATAATCGTCATCGACCTCCGTATCCATTATAAGCGGCAGCGATTGTCTGAGATTGCCCATCCGCCGGCATAGCTGTCGGCAAAGTGTCTCCAGATGCGTATTGACCGCCTCAAAACGCCGCATATTGGCGTCGGTAGGCCGGAACATCTGATTCAGGATGTCGCGGCGCTCCGTCAGCAGACTCTCGACCACATGGCATATCGACGGATCATCGTGCCATTTGTCCGTATCGTCGCCTGCGGTAATTTTAATAATTCGGCGCTCTATTTTCTGTATTGTCTCGCGGTTTTGTGCAGCTAAGTCATCCATAAACACGTTGTTCAGTAATGTCGGTGGCTGCTATGTCGAGCAGACGGCAGCAAAGCTCCATCCGCGGCACATAGCAGGCCGTATTGTCATTCCGGTCGGTATAGCGATGGTCGCCGATATGGAGCTCGATGCGCCGGTGCAGAATCTTCAGAATCATCGATTTGCTGAAGCGACAAGAATAACTTTGAACGAATCACCTAAAGTTTCGTCTTTCGCGATACCCCATATCACATCCATGTCGAGATTGGCTTTCGTCAAAACCAACGTAATCCTTGATATGTCCGTCATATTCGGCTGTAGGTTGCCACAACGAAAACTAATAAGGAGGTCGGTTATCTTATCAAGAGAGTACGGCAACTCATGGATGGCCTTTGTAAAGGCTTCATCAATATGGTCGCCCATTCCGGTTGTCACACAGTTCTCACCTTCGGCGGAAAGTATACCGAGAACATCATCTTTATCTAGATTGATGAACCCGGTTGATTCTACAATCGCATCCAGTTCCTTGATATCGCCATGAACATCATAATCGTTCCAATTGGAATGTTCAGTTATCATATTCTTGTATTTTTCATTTGGTTAGCTCCGCTATTTTATCCAGTACACCCTGATACCAATCGTATTCGCGATTGCCGTATCCGGGATGATAAGTGCGGAATGAATTTTCAGGGAGATGCTTGCTTTTCAGACGGGCAAACCAGCGGGTTTCATAGCCGTCTATCGGGATGAACCTGACATCAGGCAGTTTTGCCTTGATGTCGTTGTCATAGTTGGGCCCCGTAAAGAACACGCATGTCATGGGCTTGACTGCGTCAAGTTCATCGGCGAGCACATTGAATAATTTGTTCTCGAGTTGGGTAACCCCCTCTTCAGGACGACCTTTGGAGGCGATATTGCCGAATTTATTTACATTGTTCCATAGAAACGGATGGGCGCCTTCAAGACCGAGTCGTTCGCTCATCGACCAGAGATATTGCCAAAACAGTGAGGGATAATTGACTCCGAGATTGAAGCGGCGATAGCCTGCCATAAGGCCATCGATTGTTTCGCTGTCGCCCCAGCCATTGGTCTCCTGACCAAAAAACATTGTCTTCGGCGTCGGTTCGCCCTCCCATGTGGAGAGCAGTAGCGGATAAGAGCACCCATCGTATAAGTCGCTTTTTTCGAGCTCTGCATAGAGTTTCCTCAGCCCGTCGGCGTGCTTTTCGTAAACTTCTTTAAGTGTGGTCATGCTATTCGTTGATTGGTGGATATGGTTGAGAATCGCTGTTATGGTCAGGGAGATATAGCTGATTCATCTCCCTGACATAATCTTGAACTTATTTCGACACGAGGGTATAGTCGAAATTTACATTGTTGACTTGCTGCTCAAATTTAGAGGCGGTACATTTTAGCCCGTATTTCGAGACAAACTGTTCCGCAATCGCTTTGCGGTACTGGGATTGAGTCCAAAATGAAGTCGAGAGTGTCGAAGTTTGAACTTCAACACTCATGCCGGGAGAGAACGAGACTGCTCCATTGTCGAATTTGCGCTTGGCTGTTACTTTCCAGATGGCCATGTGTAAAAGAAATTTTTATTTGCGGCTCTTGCGGTGAGTCGGTTACCGATTGTGTGTATATAAAAAGAGGACACAATGCTCTCTTGGATCATTCTTTCGGTAAGGCTCTGGTAAGCCCGGAATCAAGATTGAAGCAAGAGCAGCCTGCGTCCTCGGGTGGAGGATACACGGCCAGCTGTTGACTTCCATCTTATGATTCCTTGTTAGATTTACCAGATTTAACCGAATCGGATGGATGCCATTGCAAGTAGTGCAATATCTAATGTCGTTCTAAACTTTCTGTTTCGTATTTTGCGGTATTGGTTTACATCGCAAATGTACGAATTATTTTTAAACGGCAATGGATTTTTCGCAGGTGCTCAGTATGTTTTGCGGCACAAAGATAGTGCCGCGGACTGCCAAAAGTCGTCAGTCGGCAGAAATTTCGTCATTAGATTGTACTTGGGCGAGTTTTTTGAGGAGGATTTCGGTGCGCTTGTTGACTGCGTCCATATCAGGCTGAGTGTCGAAATGTATCGAAAACAGAGCAGGGTCGAGAGGCTTGTGCCAGTAATGGCCTCCCCGGTAGCGGACGCCGGCGCCGGCCTCTGCCTCCGTGGCCTTGCGGGCCCGCTGTCTGATGTCGGGTTCCTCACTCACGATATAAAAATATATATCGTTGTCGTAGAAGCCGATAGACAGCCACTGCCAGGTGCGTTGGTATACGCTCTCGTCCCATACGCATACGTAATGTGGATAGTAGGTGTCGGGAGCGCAGCGGTCCGCTCCGCGGATGATGCCGGCTTGCTTCTGAAAATCATCGGCATATTTCTGAGGCAACTTGCTCAGGGCGGCTGCGATGTCGCGGGCAGCGCGCATGTCGTCGTCGGGTATGTCATTGCCCTGTACGAGCATTTGGAGCAGCTGATTGATGGGCGAAACTTGTCCCTTTCGCAGCAATATCTTGAGCAGTGGTGCCTCGCCGTCGTCGGGGATGAAGACGTTGTCGGCGTCGTAGTTCTCGGGATTTACCGTATATCGGCCGGTGGAGCGATTGCATACAATCTCCCAGCCGAACAGGCTTTTAAGGTCGTCGCAGATGCGATAAAATGTCCGTTCCTTGATGTCCGTCTCTTTGCCGTCATTCTTGCATGAGCGGGCCCAGCGGTCGCTCAGCTCGTCTCGTGTTATGCCGCCGGAGGGTGTCGCGGCGATGATTTCGTTCATGACCCACATGAGTCGTTTAAGTGCAAAAATTTTCATAATACTATAATATTAGCTGTGTTTAGTTTTGAATAATCTTCGTTCATGATTGCTCCATTTGAGTATATGATGCCATCGCGACCCATAGTGCCGTGCTGCCGGTGGATGTGGCCGAAGAGGTGTGCCGATAGGCTGAGTGACCGCAGATTTTTCAGCAACGTCTGCGAGCCATAATGGATATACTCGCCGCCGATGCCGTTGTCCAGGTCCAGGATGCCGTAGGGTGGGGAATGGGTTATCAACACATCCGTGTCTGCAGGTATTGCAGCGTAGTGGCGGTGCTGACGCTCGGTCACGCAGTCGCCCATGAACATGGGCACTCCATAGAACTTGAGACCGTCAATTACGACTCCTGTGTTACAAAGATAGTGCACATTGGCGTCAAGGCCCTCTATATTGGCGCCGTACATGCAGTCGTCGTGATTGCCGCAGATGAATATTTTATGGGAGTATGGGAGGTCGCAGAGCCAGTTGAGAAAGTCGATTGCCTCCTCCTGCGTACCTGTCATGGTGAAGTCGCCCGAATGTACCAGCACGTCGGCCGGCGGCAAGTCGTGCAGTCGGCGGTGACAGCTGTGGGTATCGGAGAGATGCAGTATTTTCATAATGGGTTGGTTGGTTAATGCAAAGGTAATACATGAAACTGACAAAACGTGACAGTGACGAAAAAAGATGTGATAAAAAACTCATAATGGTGTTTTGACAAAAAAAAACTATCTTTGCAAAGGGCCACTGGCCCGCGATATGCTTTAAATCCGTATATACTATGAGCAACGAGATACTGTACGTTCTGCTTCCCGATTATGCCGCCCACGAGATGGTATATCTCGCGCAGGCTATCGCCTCCGATGAGTTTGCCCTGAAGGCGGCGCCAAAATATGTCAACAAGATAGTGGCACCGGCCATGGCCCCGGTCAGGGCTATCGGCGGATATAGCGTCGTGCCCGACTATACGCCGGATACGGTGCCCGACGACTATGCCGCCGTGGTGCTCATAGGCGGCTTCGGCTGGAGTACGCCTGCGGCCGAGAGTGTGGTGCCGCTTGTGCGCCGGGCTATCGGATGCGGCAAGCCGGTCGGAGCGATATGCAATGCCGCCTCGTTCATGGCGCGGCACGGATTTCTCAACGCCGTGCGCCATACCGGCAACGGACTCGCCCAGCTGCGGGAGTGGGGCGGCGAGAGCTACACCAACCCCGGGGGATATGTACATGCCCAGGCGGTCAGTGACGGCGGCATAGTGACCGCAAACGGCAGCGCCGCGCTCGAGTTTGCGCGCGAGCTCCTGCTCCTCCTCGACAACGACACCCCCGATCGTATCGAGATGTACTATCAGTTCAACAAGCAGGGATTCTGCGCGTTATTTCCGGGTTAAAACTTTCCTGATGGGCAAGATTGTAAGACATATATTCATCCCCCGGTTGCTTGCGGCGGTGCTTTTATTGCTGGCCGGTGCGGTGGCCTATGGCTACCGGGCGTCGACCGACTCCTTGATCGCACAACTCGACTCGGTGCTTGCCCGGTCACAGGAATATGCCGCGGCCAAGGAGGCCCGCATCGACCAGCTGCATAAGAAAGCGTCGACTCCGCTGAAAGACGAGGAGCGCCTGTGGCTCAACAAGATGCTATACGACGAGTATTATGTCTACAAGGCCGATTCGGCCATGACTTATGCCAACGCCAACATCGACCTGGCCCGGCAGATGGGGCGCAAGGATCTGGAGCGGGAGTGGCAGATCAACCGTGTGTTTCTGCTCACCGCCCAGGGGTTGCTCTCGGAAGCGGAGAAAGAACTCGCCGCCATCGACCCGGATGCCGTCGACGGCGACGCCGGGTATGCGTACTACGAGACGGCGATTTATCTCTACACCCATCTCAGTCAGTATATAGGTCATAACAGCGGCATGACAGAGCGCTACGACAGCATTTCCGGCGACCTGCGCCACAGGGCCCTCGCGCATATCACCCCCGAGCATCCAGCATATTACAGCCTGCGGGCTGCCATGCTCACAGGGCCCGATGACCCCGAGTGGCCCCGGGTGAAGGAGAAGCTCGCCGAGCACATGGCGCACTCTCAGCTCAACAGCCGCGTGCGTGCCATCGATGCGTATAACCTGGCCCATATGTGCCAGATAGAGGGCGACACGGAGGGTCGTATGGATTATCTGATAAAGTCAGCTATCGCCGATGCCCGTATGTGCAACCGCGACATAGCATCGCTCGAGGAGCTGTCCTATATATTCTACGAACAGGGCGATATTGACCGCGGATATGCCTATGTCAGTCGCTGTCTGCAGGCCGCTTTGCTCTACCCCAACCGCGTGCGCGTCGTCAACATCTCCGCTGTGATGGACAAGCTGCAGCAGGCCGCCGAGCGCCGCAATATCGAGCAAGAGCGCAAGCTGGGCGATTCGTTGCTGGCCGTGAGCCTGCTGTCGGGTGTCCTGTTGCTGGTGATAGTAGTGGTGCTGATACAGTTCTTCAAATTGCGCCATGCTCACCGCCGCCTCGTCGACAGTGAGTCGCAACTGAGTGTGCGCATGGACGAGTTGAGCCGGACCCGCGACGAGCTGCGGACTGTAAATCGGGAACTCACCAAAGCCAACGACAAACTGCTGAGCAGCAACGAGCGCCTCGTTGAGTCGAATTATGTCAAGGAGGAGTATGTGGGATATGTGTTCGCGATATGCTCGGGCTATCTGACACGTATCGAGGAATTTCGCAAGAACATCGCCCGCAAGCTCAAGGTCGGTAAAATCGACGACGTGCGTGCCCTCATGACTGACGAGCGCATCGGGCAGAAGGAGCTCCAGGAGTTTTACCGGCGTTTTGATACTACTTTCCTGCACCTGTATCCCGACTTTGTGCGCGACTTCAATTCGCTGCTGCGGCCCGAGGAACGTATCACGCTCAAGAAGGACGAGCTGCTCAATACCGAGCTGCGCATCTACGCCCTGGTACGCCTGGGCATCAACGACAGTGTAAGGATTGCCGAGTTCCTGCACATGTCGCCCCAGACGGTCTACAACAACCGCCTCAAGACCCGCAACAAGGCAGCCGTACCCCGCGACGAGTTTGTCGACCATGTGCGGCAGCTCGGCAAGAGTACCCCGCAATAGGGTTTGCAGGTCGTCTGCTCCCCGTCGACGCTTACTTGCGCACCATCGGACATATTGATTTTCAGAAGTTTATCGCATACACAATTTACTTTATTCGTTACCGACCCATTGCGGCCGCCTTATGGGATATTAATTTTGCGGCATAATTTTTATGTCACTCTTTCCAATAACCCATCTATCGACCATGAAAGACATCTGTGCGAATCAACTGCTGAGAAAGTTGAGTTCATGGAGGGCCTCCGTCGCAAGGTCATCGGCCGGCATATGGCTGTCCGTGCTCCTGGCGGTGCTGTGCTCTGCCCGGGCGACTGCGTCGGCGCCATATCCGCAAATCACCATAATCAACGACGCCGAGGGCTCTATGATGCTCGTCGACGGCAAGCCGTTTATGATCAACGGCATGAACTGGGACTATTTTCCCATCGGCACCAATCACAGCTACTCGCTGTGGTCGCAGCCCGACGATGTGATCCGCGAGGCTCTCGACAAGGACATGTCGCTGCTGCGCGACATGGGCGTCAACGCCATCCGCCAGCATGTGGGCGTCCCGGCCCGCTGGGTGAGATATATCTATGAGAAGTATGGCATCTGGACGATGATCTACGACTCGTTTGGCCGCTACGGTCTTACCATTGACGGTGTATGGCACCCCAACACCGACTACGAGGACCCCAAGGTGGCCCGTGTGCTCCTGCGTGATGCCATGAGTATGGTCAGGGAGTACAACAATACTCCAGGTATCCTGATGTATATGCTCGGCAACGAGAACAACTACGGCCTCTTCTGGAAGGGCGCCGAGGCCGAGGACCTGCCCGTGGCCGACCGCAACTCCACCAAGCAGGCCCGGGCGCTCTACAAGGTGATGAACGAGGCTGCCGTGGAGATGAAGAAGCTCGGCGCCACGGCTCCCATCGCCATCTGCAACGGCGACCTGATGTTTCTCGACATTATCTCCAAGGAGTGCTCTGACATAGACCTGCTTGGTGTCAACGTGTATCGCGGCGCGTCGTTCGGCGACCTCTTTGACCGTGTCAAGGCCGAGTACGGCAAGCCGGTGTTCTTCGCCGAGTTTGGTTCCGACGCCTACAATGCCCGCACCCAGCAGGAAGCCCAGAAGGAGCAGGCCGACATCCTGGTGCGCAACTGGAACGAAATCTACTCCAACGCCCGCGGTCTTGGCAAGGCCGGCAACGCTATCGGCGGCTTCACATTCCAGTTTGCCGACGGATGGTGGAAGCATGGCCAGGACATCAACCTCGACACCCACGACACTACTGCCTCGTGGGGCAACGAGGCCTATGGGTTCGACTATATCCCGGGCCAGAACAATATGAACGAGGAATGGTTTGGCATCTGCGCCAAGGGGCAGCCCGACGACCGCGGCATATATGAGCTCTATCCCCGCGCTGCCTACTATGCGCTCAAGGACGTGCACAAGATCAATCCCTACGCCAAGGGGCGTACCGTATCTACCATCACAGGCGACATCGACAAGGTCGACCTGACCAGCTCTGTGCTCCAGGCCCGCGGCGACAAGGCCGCCCTGGAGAGCGAGAAGGCCAAGCTCTTCTCCATCAGTGAGCTGCGTGGCGACTTCTCGACATTCACCACCGGCGCCTCGCGCACCACCACTCCCAAGAAACGTCCCGACGCCCCGTCGGGCTTCCCCAGCTTCAAGGGATTTGACCATATGGAATCGTTCTATATCGGCGTCAAGGCCACTCCCTCGCCCAAGGCCGAGGCCGAGGTTACGGTCAATGTGCTGGGCAATGTGGCCGAGAATCCCATCGACGAGATTTTCTACGAGAACCGTGGCCGCTCGCGCTACGTGGTCGACGACAACGGCCAGTTTGTGGATCTCGGCCCCCTGGAGCGCGTCAAGATATACAGCGCTTCGCTCTACTGGGATGCCAACCTGTTCACTATGAATGTATTCTACCGAAAGCCGCACTACCACTGGGGCGACGAGGGCGATTTCTTCGGCTTCTATCCCGAGGCCAGCTACGGCGATTTCCTTGACATATACGGCGGCGAGGCTCCTTTTGGCGCAGAGTTTGAGGGCAAGAAATTCTTCAAGGGCCTCAAGCTCGCCTTCGGCCCCGAGCTGTGGTGGGGCGCCAACCCCGCCGTGCTGGCCAAGTACCAGCGTACCGTGCGCGATTTCACCCTCACCGGCATCTTCCACTGGGACATCGCCCAGCGTACCGGCACCGTGACCTCGTATGTGATACCGCAGCCCAAGAACACCCGCGCGGCCCTGTCGGTACAGCGCAAATTCGGCCGCTTCGACTTCACCGTGGGCGGTCTGTGGTCAGGTGTCAACCAGGTAGGCCGCGAGTTCCAGGCCACCGTGAGCGACGATCCCGACGCAGTGGCCTATACCAACAAGGTCAAGACCTCAGATACCTTTGGCGCCAAGGGCAAGGTGGTATATACCGGCGGCAAGTTCAACGCCTACGTGCAGGGCGCCTACATGGGCCTGGTGGCCGCCGGCGGCGAGCAGTATGCCCGCGCGCTGACCGGCTGGTCGCTCAAGGACACCGGCATGGGCAACCAGACCAACGTGCTGGGCGGCTTCACCTGGCAGATACACAACTTCCAGTTTGCTCCCAACTTCCTGTGGCAGAAGCCGCTCGTGGGGCCCATGCCCGCAGGTATCCAGGCTCCCGGCCGCATACGCAATATCCTCGACGACCCCTTTGCCGTGCGTGACAACCGCGAGCAGACCGCCGGTGAGATTCTGCTCACCTACGATCCCACTCCCGGCACCTGGATGTACGACTGGGACAACGACAACCGCGAGGACGCACCCTTTGCCATGTCGGCTGGCTTTGTCTACCGCCACTATCCCACCTGCATGGACGCCGCCATCGGCATCCTGGCCGACGGCCGCACCACATTTGTGTTCCCCACCTCGGTACCCGCCCATGACCTGTGGGAGACCAACATCAAGATCACCTCGCGCATCACCCGCGACCTGGGCTTCATCATCAAGGGATATATGGGCACCGGCCAGGCCAACGGCAATGACCCGCGCCTGATCAAGCGCGGTGGCGTCGACGCCGACTTCGTGTACAAGAACGTGCGCCTCAAGGCCGGTGTCAAGCTCCACGACTGGGGCCCCTATGACTATCACCGCGACTTCAACCTCACCTATCCCTTCCAGGGTGTCATAGACCTCTCGACCCACATCGGCCGCCCCAAGTGGCTGGGCAATCCCCGCATGTGCGTGGGTATCCGCGGCACCTACCGCACCCTCGACCGATATTCGCCCCGCTACGTGGCCGGATACGTCTCCGACGGCAACGGCGGCTTTGTCCCCGGTGTTGACATCCCCGGCGCGCGCAAGGGCAACGAGTGGGAGATCCGCACCTATATCCGCTTTAACATCCTCTAATCACGATACCCATGAACACTACCATATATCGCCACGCCATATATCCGGCGGTGATGCTCGCGGCCCTGCTGAGCTCGTGCGAGCGCGACATCGACACCGATGTGATCGCCACCGCCCCATGTACCGCCGAGGTATTTGTCGACGGCTTCGCGGCCGGTCTCGAGTTCCAGGCCTGGGGCAATCCTACCAATCTCACCATCGATACCGAGAGCAAATACAGCGGCACCACCTCGCTGCGTATCGCCGTGCCCGAGCCGGGCGACCTGGCGGGCAGCTGGGCCGGCGGCACATTCTATACCCAGGCAGGCCGCGACCTCACCCGGTACAATTGCCTCACTTTCTACGCCCGCTCGTCGACCGGCACCGCCATCGAGGTCGGTATCGGCAACTACGGCGACGACCCGCAGTACGTCGTGTCGATGAAAAACGTGAAAATCGACTCCAACTGGCACCGGTACATCATCCCGATACCCAATGCCGCCAAACTCACCTGCGAGAAGGGTCTGTTCTACTACTCGGCCGGTGCGGTCGACGGCTCGGGATATACCATCTGGATCGACGACGTGCGCTTTGAGTACATAGGCACCCTGGCCCATACCCGTATCCAGGACATGACCATGCCCGGCTTCCCGGCCGGCGACTTCGAGATCAGCAATCTCGAGTGCGCCGTCAATCTCCCCAACGGCATCTACCAGCCCATCACCGCCTCGTCGCGCTACTTCACCTTCACCTCGTCCAATCCCGAGGTGGCCACCGTGACCGGCAATATGGTCACCTTCCACGGCGGCAAGGGCGAGACAGTCCTCCGTCCCGTCGAGGCCGAGGGCAGCATCACCATCACCGACGTGTATGACTACGCCCCGCGGCCCACTCTGCCCGCCTCCGACGTGCTCTCGGTGTTCAGCGACGAGTATCCCACTGTGGGTGCCCCCATCTTCAACAACTACTGGGGCTATCAGACCACTACCGACGATATGATCGACGCCGGGGGCCAGCACATGATCCACTACGGCGACTTCAATTTCGTGGGCATAGTGTTCCAGCAGGATATCGACTGCTCGGCCATGGACTTCGTGCACATGGACGTGCTGCTCATGAGCAAGACCGACGGCGAGGCCGTCATCACCGTGACTCCGCACACAGCCTCGGGAGCCGTGGGCTACGAGGGACGTGCCGTGCTGCGTACGGGCGAGTGGGTGTCGATCGATGTGCCCCTCGATCCGACCGTCAATCCCGTGCATGAGCTCGTGCTCGCGTCGGGCAACGGCGAAGACATACTGGTAGACAACATCTACTTCTACAAAAAATGACAGACATGAAACGATACATGCATATATTACTCGCACTCATGGCCGTCGCCGCACCCATGGCGCTCACCGGCTGCGAAGACGACGATAACAACAAGGACGTCAACGACCCCTGGGTGCTGGTGTGGGCCGATGAGTTCAACGACCCCACGCCCGACAACCGCCCCGACCCGGCCAAGTGGACCTACGAGATCGGCGCGTCGGGCTACGGCAACCAGGAGAAGCAGAACTATACCGACCGTGTGGAGAACGCCTGCTACGCGGTCGAGGACAACGAGGGCTGCCTCAAGATCACCGCTCTGGCCGACAATTACCAGGGAGTACAGTACTCGTCGGCCCGTCTCAAGACCGAGGGCCGCTTTGCCACCACCTACGGTCGCTTCGAGGCCCGTATGAAGCTGCCTTACGGCCCCGGCATGTGGCCGGCCTTCTGGCTGCTGGGCGCCAATTATCCCACCGCCACCTGGCCGCTGTGCGGAGAGATCGACATCATGGAGAACAAGGGCTACCAGCCCAATATCGTGTCGAGCGCCGTGCACTGCCCGGGCCATTCGGGCGGCAATCCCTTCACCAGTACATTCGGCTATCAGGAGCAGCGCTTCGACACAGGTTTCCATATCTTTGCCGTGGAGTGGGACGAGACCAAGATCGAGTTCTCGGTCGACGGTTATCCCTACCATACCGTGCTGGCCTCGCAAATGTCGCGCGACGAATGGGTATTCAACCACCCCTTCTTCATCATCCTCAATCTCGCCGTGGGCGGTGTGTTCGGCGGCGACCCGACCGACGCCACCGTATTCCCCCAGAGCCTCTATGTGGACTATGTGCGCGTGTACCAGCGCAAGTCGCAGATTACATCGGACAATATCAATATGGGCGGCTCGGTTTCTGACTGGAACACCGGAGGCGACACCGATGCCGATATAGAATGATACGTCGCGGCATCGAGAGTATAATCAAGAGTCAACCAACTCACAAACAACTTACAGACAATGCAATTGACATATATGACCAAATATAGCCTGGCTGTGATAGCCGCCGCGGGCCTGTGC
>ENA-ORNR01003056-ORNR01003056.1-human-gut-metagenome-genome-assembly--contig:-NODE-3056-length-12915-cov-5.311664_pt1 | contig 12915 bp, 16 predicted proteins | sample MGYA00242114_ERZ509020 | MGnify/ENA primary metagenome ERZ509020 (study PRJEB26280, sample SAMEA2338758) | human gut metagenome | biome: human gut; feature: human-associated habitat; material: faeces...
ATGGGAATACGCTGGCGTTTTTGCGGACGAGGCTGTAATAATAGGACTAAAAACATTAAGGCTCAAAAAGTGCTGAAAATACGGCGTTTTTGAGCCTTATCACATAAATAAGCGCAAATAGTACATAGCGCGTCTGTTACCCAAAGTGGCGCTTGGGTCGGCAGGCGCGCTGTTTTTATGCCCAGATGCGGGCGAAGGAGGTGTTATTGTGAAAGCATATGGGAAGTCGTGGGGTTACAACGTATATGACTGCCGGTACTGCCTGTACCGAAAAGGGAAGCTAAAGGGCTGCGTCTACCCGGACGGCTGCTGCTGTCCCGTCCCGCAAAAGCCCGCAAGACGGAACGGCATAGAACAAGTTTACGATGCAGCTGCGGACAACGGTGCTCCCGTTTCGGAGTGCGAGGGCTGTCCCTACGGAAGGGCTGCCCCCTGCATCGGATGGTGTACCAAAGAGGTCATGCGCGCCGCAGGACTTCCAAAGGAGCGTGACAGAAGCCATGTATGACTATTTCTATGGTGCGGAAGCGGAACAGTTCTCCTTCTATCGTATCCCCAAGGTGCTGTTCACGGAGGAACGGTTCAGAAGCGTTTCCGCAGAAGCCAAGGTGCTCTACGGTCTGCTCCTTGACCGTATGAGCCTGAGCTGCAAGAACGGCTGGCTGGATAAAGAAGGACGTGTGTATATCATCTTCACCATCGAGGAGGTCATGACCGCCCTGGGCTGCGCCGACCAGAAGGCCGGAAAGCTGCTGCATGAGCTGGAGAGCAAATGCCGCCTTATCGAGCGCAAGAGGCAGGGGCTGGGCAAGCCCAACCTCATCTACGTCAAAAACTTTGTGGATAAGGATGTGGATAACGCATCGGGCAGTAGCACCCCCTCCCCGGAATCACGATTCCAGAACCGTGAAAATCACGGATCAGGAGCAGTGAAAATCACGGATCAAGAATCGTTAAAATCACGATCTAATAATACTGAGAATAATGATACTGATTTTAGTGATACTGATTCCTTTCCCTTCACTTCGTTCAGGAGGGATCACGGGCGGGAAGCGAAAGGAAACGAAGCGGCTCTGAGAGAGCGGTACAGAGAGCTTATCGTGGAGAACATCGCCTACGACGCACTCCTGACAGACTATCCATATGAGCAGGACACGCTGGAAGAAATCCTGGAGCTGCTGGTGGATGTGGTCTGTACGACGAAAAGCTCCGTCCGCATTTCCGGCGACGATAAGCCCGCCGAGGTGGTCAGGAGCCAGTTTTTGAAGCTGAACAGCGAGCACATCCGCTTTGTGGTGGGCGGGCTGAAGGAAAACACCACCCGCATCCGCAATATGCGCCAGTATCTTTTAGCCACGCTGTATAACGCCCCTCTGACCATCGGGAACTACTACCGAAGCCTTGTCAGCCACGATATGTCGGAGGGATTCATCTGAGCCGCAGGTTATTGCCTGCGGCTTTGGCATTTTCAGGAGGTGATGCGACCGTGCCGAAACAGAAATCCAACGAACAGGTACAGCAGATACCGCTTTCAGAGATTCGTCCCTTCAAGAACCACCCCTTCAAGGTGGCGGACGACGAGCTCATGCAGCAGACCATCGACAGCATCATGCAGGTGGGCGTTCTCAACCCCGCCATCATCCGTCCCGCACCGGAGGGCGGATACGAGATGGTAGCCGGACACAGGCGACTCCATGCCGCAGACCTTGCGGGGCTGAAAACCATACCGGCCATCGTCCGCAATCTTGACGACGACGAGGCTGTGATCCTCATGGTGGACAGCAATTTGCAGCGGGAAACCATCAGCCCCATGGAGCGGGCGCAGGCGTACAAAATGAAGCTGGAAGCGTTGAAGCATCAGGGAAAGCGGGTGGATTTGGAGGGAAAATCAACTTCTGTTCAAGTTGGACAGAAGTTGCCGGGAAAGACCTCACGCGAACTTGTGGCTGAAAACAGCCCCGACAGCGCAGCACAGATTCGCCGCTATATCCGTCTCACCGAGCTTCTGCCGGAGGTGCAGAAAAAGGTGGACAGCAAGGAGATCGCATTCAGCCCCGCCGTGGAGCTGTCGTATCTCACCCGTGACGAGCAGAAGCAGTTTCTGGACGCAATGGACTATTCCCAGAACACCCCCTCTCTTTCCCAGGCGCAGCGGCTCAAGAAGCTCAGCCGGGAGGGAAAATGCACGAAGGAGGCCATGCGCTCCATCATGTCCGAGGAAAAGAAGGAGGAACAGGAGCGTATTACGCTGAGCAGCGATACCCTCCGCAAATATTTCCCCCGAAGCTACACGCCCCTGCAAATGCAGCAGACCATCATCAAGCTGCTGGAGCAGTGGCAGAAAAAGCGTCAGCACAGTGAAGAACGCTGACAGAATATGAATTGGAAAGACCCGGTTGGGTCTTTTTCTTTAGAAAAAAGGAGAAAATGCCTATGAAAAATGATTCTAATCCCATTATTCGTTCCGAGGAAGTCACCATTGATATGCACATCTGTGCGGCACTGTCGGAGAGCAGGAGCAGTGGCGAAATCTATTTTGCTGCCATCGCCCCGGATATGGAACTGACAGTCATCACGCTGGACGAAGCTCCGGGCATCCTGCCCTGTTTTGAGGAGGACGATGCCTGTCTGAACCTCCCCAACACCTCGCTGCTGCTCTGCTATAACCCGGCGCAGGTGCTGAAGATGGGCGGCAAGCACTACCTGACCGGTCCGGTGATTCTGGTCCGCACCAACATGGACGGCGAGGTCATCTCGCTGACCATTGATGAGGTCTACCTGTTCCAGAAGTATCTGGCAAGCCACAGCACCACCCTGATGGCAGACGACCAGAAACTGCCCTGCATCTGTATCGACTGAGGTGTGCCATGCTGAACTTTTTTATCGGTTTCGCATTTTTTGAAGCCGGCGCTTTTTTCGGCTTCTTTGTGGCAGCTCTGTTGAACGCCGCCCGTGCTGGGCAGGAAATCACTATCAAATTCGAGGAGGAAGATAATGGAGCAGAACGAGAACACTCTGTCGGTGCTGAAAATTGCACCGGGACAGTATCCGCAGCAGGTCGAGATCGATAACGACCTGAAAGCCTTGCAGCAGGCGGTGGGCGGCTCCATCGGCGCAAGCTACCCTTTTGAAGATCCGGTCGCCATCGTTTATAACGATGACGGCAAGCTTATGGGTCTGCCGCTGAACCGGGCCTTATGGGACGAGGACGGGCTGATGTACGATGTTATTGCCGGAACCTTTCTGGTGGTAGGTCTGGGCGAGGAAGATTTTGTATCGCTCTCCCCGGAGCTGGCGCAGAAGTATGAAGAAGAATTCCATCAACCCGAAGCCTTTCTCCCTCTGGGGCGTCGCCTGATGGTCATTCCGGTGCCGGATGAATCGGTTCAGAATGACGCAGAAAAGGCCGTAAACAAGCCCCCGGTGGAACATGACCGCTAAGACGATTTTCTGCACAGGAGGTGGTAACGATGCAGGAAGAAATCGAGCATAAGACGGTCAACCTTGCCATCTCGACCACAAAACTGTCCGCCCGCACCCTGCTGCGCGGGATGCAGTTTCTGTTGCGGCAGTACGACAAGCACGCTTCCCAGGGCAAGCAGTCCATGAAGCGGTTGGTACGGCAGAACCGTGGCGTGACCAATGTGGAGATTCAGAAAACCGGTATCAAGGATTTTGACCGCTATGCCAAGCGGTATCACATCGACTACTCCATCCAGAAAGACCTGTCCTGCAAGCCGCCCCGGTATCTAATCTACTTCAAGGCACAGGGCACGGATGCCTTGAATGCAGCTTTCAAGGAATATTCGGCATCGGTGCTGGATAAAACCAAGCGTCCTTCCGTGCTGGCAAAGCTGCATGATCTGGCGCAGTCCGTTGCAAATCTGCCGGACAAAGTGCGGCACAAGCAGGAGGAGCGCGGCCTATGAGCAAAAAGAAGCTTTCCAAGCTGCTGGCGCTCTATCTGCCCTATGTGGTAATTGGCTTGCTGGCAACCAATCTGGGCGAGGCGTGGCGGCTGGCTGCGGGTAAGGAACTGGGCGATAAAATCGTATCGCTGATGGATACGCTCCCGGCTGCATTTTCCAATCCGCTGCCCAGCCTGCGCCCATTTGACTTGTTCATTGGTCTGTGCTGCGGTGCTGGAATGCGGCTGGCGGTGTACCTGAAAGGCAAAAACGCCAAGAAGTACCGTCACGGCATGGAGTACGGCTCTGCCCGGTGGGGCGGGCCTAAAGATATCGAACCTTTCATGGCTCCGAAATTTGAGGACAACATCATCCTCACCAAAACAGAACGCCTGATGATGAGCAATCGCCCACCGGACCCCAAGAATGCCCGGAATAAAAATGTGCTGGTGGTGGGCGGTTCCGGCAGCGGTAAGACAAGGTTCTTTATCAAGCCGAATCTGCTGCAATGTGATTCCAAGAATTTTCCGGTATCATTCGTGGTTACAGATCCGAAAGGTAGTATCGGCGTGGAATGTGGAGAAGCCCTGTTAAAGCACGGCTACAAGCTAAAATTCTTCAACACGATCAACTTTTCCAAGAGTATGCGCTATAACCCTATGGCGTACATCCATAGTGAAAAGGATGTGCTGAAACTCGTGACTGCACTGATGACCAACACCAAAGGTGAAGGTCAGGGCGGCGACCCATTCTGGGACAAAGCGGAACGGCTTTTGCTGGTTTCATTGATTGCCTATCTGCATTATGAAGCCCCGGTTGAGGAGCAAAACTTCGCAACACTGTTGGAAATGTTGAATACTATGCAGGTTTCGGAAGATGATGAAACTTATCAGAATCCGGTAGACCTGTTGTTTGAGGATCTGGGTAAGAAAAAACCAAAATCCTTTGCAGTGCGGCAGTACAAACTTTATAAGCTGGCTGCCGGCAAAACGGCTAAGTCCATCCTTATTTCCTGCGGTGCCCGGCTCGCACCCTTTGATATTCAGGAAGTCCGGGATGCCACCATGTACGATGAGCTGGAACTGGACAAGCTGGGTGACCGGAAAACGGCGCTGTTCCTTATCATGAGCGATACGGACAGTACATTTAACTTCCTGATCTCCATGATCTACACACAGCTTTTCAATCTGCTCTGTGATAAGGCAGATGACCAATACGGCGGCAAACTGCCAGTCCATGTGCGGTGCCTGATCGATGAGTGTGCTAACATCGGTCAGATTCCGCAGCTGGAAAAGCTGGTGGCTACCATCCGCAGCCGTGAGATCTCGGCGTGTCTGGTCTTGCAGACCCGCAGCCAGCTGAAAGCCATCTACAAAGATAATGCGGATACCATCGTGGGCAACATGGACAGTCAGATATTTTTGGGCGGCAGTGAGCCTACCACCCTGAAAGATCTTGCCGAAGCACTCGGCAAGGAAACCATCGACAGCTACAACAATTCCGATACCCGTGGCAATAGCCCAAGCTATGGCACCAACTATCAAAAACTCGGTCACGATGTGCCATAATAACTCGTGATGAATTCAGTTGCCCTAAATTCATACGAGCAGGGACACGACCAACTGGATTCAGAGAATGAATACATACAGGAGGTTCTAGTATGAACAAACTGCTTTCTTGCCATTATAACATGGACACCAACCGAGTGGAAGCCCGGTTCGCAGATGGCACTACCCTTGCCATTGACTGCATCGCCATCGAGGATGAGTACGGAAACACTCCCGCACAGCGGGCAGAACTGGACTGGCTGCTGTATAATAAGCCCCTGGAGTATGCCCAGCTTGTGCTAGGTGGAGAGATTGAGCATTATCTCTTGCTCGGCTGTGACCACGGCAGACTGGAAGATTGATCTTTAATTAAAATACCCGAAGCAAAACAACAACCCTCTACTTGCAGTCGTTGCAGATAGAGGGTTATTGTTTTGATTTGATAATTAGTATTCTTTCAGGTTCAAATGAGATATACTTGCTTGATACTCAAGAAAACGAATCGTCCGATGTTCGATATCAAAATCACTTACTCCTCTTGCGATGGTAAGTTCCCACTGGAGTTTAGCACAATTAGAAACCATATAACCTGTTTCCTGTTCAAAAACCACATATATGTATGAATCTGAATCTGGAATATTGTAATATGGCGCATTTTGATCGGTATTTCGCAAATGATACAAACGAAACTTCAATTGGGTAGAATCAGTTATAGCTCCATTATTGAGAAGACAATTTAGTGCATTGTAGTTCAACATCTTGGCAAAAGCATCTGAAAAATCCGTCAATTTCACTTCTTCTATATCTGCTTTTTTGTTTAGCCATTCTTGAAGTTCGCCAACACTAAGAACATTATGATTAGAAGCCATCGTTATTTAACCCAAACCATTCCAGAAAATTCGATGCTTGACTGCCATGTCGCTTTGGTTAAGTTATAGGCTTGTAAGCTAGAAGACTTGACAATGACTTTGTTTATATCGCTGCTCAGTTTGAAATCACCAATTTTAACACTTCCGGTCATTCCCGCAGTCGCGGGACGTGTCACAAAATGTCTTCCCGTACCAAAAGTCGCATACGGTTTTTCATCACCCAACATACTAGTAGTTTTTACCGTTATTTGCTTATACCGGAATGAACTATATACAGCGTTTCCATCCCACTCGATATATAGTTCGCAGTCTTCACTACTTCCGCTTCGAACAACGGCTGCAGAGATAACGGCATTTCCATTTGCATGAGTGGAAACATCCGACTTCAACTGATTAAGATGCCGTTCATACGCTTCCGCACTATCAAAGTATAGCGTAGGAATTTCAACTGTGGAATTTTCTGCTGTTCTACTATCAAATGCAGCTGATGCCGCCAAAGCAGTAGAGATAGCCAGAACAATGGCCATAAGTGCCGATAAGAATTTCTTCATATTGATTTCTCCTTTTAATTTTTTAAACATATTTGAAACTTTGTAATAAAATCTCATTACCATGCATCGAGGAACATACCAACGATAAGCATTAACATTCCCAGAATAACTCGTGCGCCAAAAAGAGCACCATCTGCTTCATTTTTGTCGGTACTTTTAATTGCTTTCACTAAAAAACCGGGGAACATTGCGCCCAAAATTGCCATTAAAACAACTAAAACGTAGTGCATGACTTTCCTTTCTATGATATAAGTCAAACCGTTCCAGCGGTCTGATACCCTTGGCCGTTATATTTAAACGTTGCATTGCCTCTTGCAATAATTGTTGTCTTTTTTTGAGGAGTAAAGTTTATCGACATTCCAACTTGTTTCCACTGAAGCGCAACATCAGCGGAAAACGTTACGCTTACAGTTGAATGTGCATATGCAACGAAAATCTGAATTGTTTCCATATTTGAAGAATTCGATTGAGTACCCACGCCAACGGTTCCACTTATATGTTTTCCATAGGTAGATGTGTTCTGGTGATTGATAATAACAGGAGTTCCAACAACACCCCCACTTTGGCTTGTGTCCATATCCACACTACTGCTCAATCCAGCACTGTTTCCCGTGCTTGCGTAACAGTAGGATACTTCGCCTACAGCACTAGCCGTTTTCGTTGCAAGTTGATGTGAACTAGAGTCAGCTGCTATCCAACCGATGCCAAAACTATCAATGCCTACGTAGATAGGTCTCTCCGACCATTTTATATCATATGCAATTGTTACCTTCTGCCGACTACCACTTCCTGCAAGACCATAAAGGAACTTGACTGTTGCACTGGATCTTGCAATACCGGTTCTTTCATTTGGCGCATACAAATAATCAAATGCGTCTTCGATGCCATCGTACTCTTCAATTATCGCAATTTGCGATTCAGAGAATCCTCGCTCAACCAGTACGGAACTTGGCTGCTCAGCTAATTCAAGCAAATGTTGTTTCAAGTCCTGTGGCGTGAGTTCTCCAGAAGAAAGCATCTCCTCAATCATATCTTTTTCCGAGCCAAAGACTTCTTGAACATCATCAACATATTGTGTTATATCCGTGTTCTCAAAATCGAATATTCCGTCTTTGAGCAAAGGATAATCCGACAAATCTGTTGCCGATGCCGATGCGATAGGAAGTGACTGCAAAATTGGGATAGAAGCACTTACGCCGACCAGTTTCAAAAAATTCCTTCGTGCAATTTTTTTCATAGGAATACCTCATAAAAATTTGTCCCAATAGATGGTCTCACTTACATATTTTTGCTTTCTGCATCGGTAACACCTACTTTCAACCTAACTTTATTTTTTAATGTGTAGTCGTAGATGTGATAGTTTCACTCCGTCCATCAGAATAATTAAATGTTGCGGAATACTCCAGCTTGTAAGATTTTCCCGGTTTGGTATTGTAGTTACTGCTTGCCATGCAGTTCGAGGTCGTGCTTGTATTTGAACAGTTGCTTACTCTCTGCCATGTTCCAAAGGTTCCTTTTTCATAGAGAGTACCGGAAACGCTGATACTTTTTATGCCAGTTCTCGTTTGAGCATCAACCTGATAGTAGGTCTGGTAGATTGAACCGTTAACTGTGCTGTTTCCAATATACCGACCAGACTGCCCTACAGCCAAGGCAGAGCACGCTAGGCTCAAGATCATCACCGCTGAAAGAACAATAGACAAGAAACGTTTTTTCGACATAGACAATGTACCTCCAATTTTTTGCTCCCAATAGGAGCTTTTGCTTAGTCAACGTAATTCGCCTTGTATTTGTGACAGCTTTTTTGAAAAATTTTCTGGTTTTTGTTACATTTGTACACTTATATAAAAAAGCTCCATGCTATTTGTTAATTTCGACAAACAGCATGGAGCTTCATATTAAAATATGTTTTCAGCGATTCTCACGATCTCATCTCGTGGGATGTTTCCCATAATCGTGTTTGAAACGCCTCCTTGCTCCCAGCTTAAAATATAAACGGTATCTCCGCTTTCTCCTACGCTCGTTCCCAAAGTTGCGTCTGCATCTCCAACTTTTACATTCTTATATGTTGTATGCTCATTGTCAAATGAGGACTGTTGCCCCGGCTGTATAATGGAGCATCGAACGGTATATCCCTCACCGCTTTCTTTTGACGAGTAAACGTGCAAAAAGTTTTCAGCTCTTTCAAATTCCTGCTCACGATCTCGTTCAAATCCATCCGGCACATAATGGTCGCTGTATCCATTCGGGAGCTGTTCCAACGGCTCGCCATCTACCTGATATGTCAGCTGCATCTCAATGGGCAGGAACTTCTGAATCATCGTATAAACTGCCTTGCGGAAGTCTGCGCTTACTGCAAGCGCACCGAGGGTCAGAATTACCAGCGTCAGGGCCGCAACAAGCACTCGTTTTAGCACAGGGCGGCGTTTATGCAACGCCGCTTGCAGGCGAGCATCCCATCGGGAAGTGTCCGGGTAGCGTTCCTTAAGCTGTGCTGGAGTTGGCAGTTCGTCCAGTTCTTTTTGTGCATCTGCACGGAGTGCCATCATCAATGCAGCGTCAAAAGAAACTTCTGTCCGCTCACTCACGGCTGTTCAGCTCCTTCCACAATAGTTTTCTTCCACGGAAAAGCCGCATCCGAACCACTTCATCCGTCAGTCCAAGCGATTCGGCAATCTCCCGGTTGGTATAGCCCATTGCCAAAAGGCGCAGTGGATCACGGTACATCGGTTTTATCTGCCCAATCAGTTCTGTCAGATGTTGGATGTTATCGGCACTGACTGCTGCATCATCTGTCTTTTTCAACCGTTGTGAATTTTTCTCGTTCAAGGAGAGTTTCGACATGCGCACCTGCGACATGTTCTGCCGCGTCATCGACAACTACGGCGACGCCGGGGTGTCCTGGCGTCTGGCTCAAATGCTGGCCAAGGAGTACGACTGGGCGGTGCGCCTAATCATAGACGATGCGGCCGTGCTCTCGGCAATCGTTCCGACCGCAAAAGCAGAAGTCGCTCCTGTCAAAGCAGGATCGGTCACGGTTTGTGACTGGATCGAAGACGGTTCCGACGTTCCTTTCAGACCATGGGACGGACAGGCGGCCGATGTGGTGATCGAGCTTTTCTCCTGCCGTCTGCCCGACGCTTACGAAGCGGCGATTGCCCGACGTTTCGAAACGTCGCCTTGCGCCGTCTTCGCGCTCGACTATCTCACGGCGGAAAAATATGCCGAAGAAGGCAACGGTCTACCGAGTCCTCACCCTCGCTACGGTTACGACAAAACCTTCTTGTTCCCGGGCTTTTCGGAAAAAACCTGCGGCATCAACCGCGAGCGCAATCTGCTGCAGATCTTCAACCCCGCACGCAAAGAAAGCGTACGCAAGCGTCTGTTTGCAGAATTCGGAGCCGACCCGGAGCATCCCTTTACGCTCTATTTCTTCACCTATCCGGAAATGCCCGTCGAAGGGTTTGCTCAGTGTCTCGCGCAAGACCCGCGCCCCGTACAAGTGCTCGCCGCCCCCGGAGCGGCCTCCGCACGCCTGAAGCGCGCGCTGGACCCCTTAGACGCGCCGCATATTCGTTTCGTACAGGCTTCGATGGTGGCGCAGGACGTCTTTGACGATGTGCTTCTGAGTTGCGACGCCGCACTCATTCGCGGTGAAGACAGCGTGCTGCGCGCACAGCTTGCAGGCATTCCGATGATTTGGACGCTTTACCCGCAGCAAGAGGACACGCATCTCACCAAACTTGCCGCCTTCGCTTCGCTCTACACGCGGGCGTTGCCGCAGACGGCCCGGCAAGCGTGGCTCGAAATCGAAGACTACGTCAACAACGGCCCCGTGCATGAACACGTCTGGAAAAACTGGCGCGACCGCATCGAAGAGCTGCAAGCGGGCGCAACCGTCTGGCAGAAAACCCTTTTTTCGCTTCCGACTTTGGCCGAGAGCATTTCCAAATTAGCTGAAAAAAAGCTAAAATTTTGAGTTCACAAAAATTTGAAAGCCCGGCGCGCTGAATTTTTATGCGTTCTTTTCGGGCGTGCGTCAAAACTTTTTATCAAGGAAAACATACATTATGAAGACCGCGCAAGAGCTGCGTTCCGGCAACGTGTTCATGGTCGGCAAGGATCCGATGGTTGTCCTGAAGTCCGAATACTCCAAGGGTGGCCGCGGTGCCTCCACCGTCAAGATGAAGATGAAGAATCTTCTCAACGGTGCCGTGACCGAAACGGTTTACCGTGCCGACGACAAGTTCGAAGACATCATTCTCGAACGCAAGGAAGTGACCTACTCCTACTTCGCTGATCCGCACTACGTCTGGATGGACGAAGAATACAACCAGTACGAAGTCGACGAAGACACGATGGAAGACGCCAAGAAGTACCTGCAGGACGACCTGACTGCTGAAGCCGTCTTCTACGAAGGCCGCGTGATCGGTATCGAACTGCCGACCATGCTCGTTCGCGAAGTCGCCGTCAAGGGCGACACGTCCGGCAAGGTGATGAAGCCCGCCCGTCTGGCTACCGGCTTCACCCTCGACGTTCCCGCCTTCGTGAACACGGGCGACAAGATCGAAATCGATACCCGTACGAACGAATACCGCAGCCGCATCAAGTAATTTGTACTTGACTCGGTGTTCGGGTCTCGGGACTCGAAACAAAGCGCCGCAAGGTTCTTCGGACCGCGGCGCTTTTTCTTTGTTGAAATTTCGACCTACACTTTCGGTATTTTTCAATTTTTTCCCGGAGACACCCATGCCTCAGAGCACGCAACGCCCCATGCGCCGCAAAGACCGAGAACTCTCGCGTGAAGAAACGCTCACCGTCATCAGGCACACGCCGCACTGCGTCATTGCAACAGTCGACAAATCCGGCACGCCCTATGCCACGCCGATCACGGCTGTGCTCTTTGAAGGCGCCGTTTACTTCCACAGTTCAAGTGATGTCAACGGTCGGCGCTACCAGAACGCGCTGCAAAATGACAAAGTCTCGATTGTCTGGATCGGCCGCGGAGAAACAGCCGCCGATGAACTGCCGAAAGACTTTTCGGTGAACTACGCCTCGGCCATCGTCGAGGGGCGCATTTCTCTTGTCACTGATGAAGGAGAAAAAAAGCGCGTTGCCAAGGCATTCTGCCTGCGACACGTACCTCAGGCAGGGGAATTGACAAGTATTACGCCGCCGGTGGCAAATATGTCGTGTTCTGGAAAGTAACGATCGATTCACTGAGCGGCAAGGCACGCAATAAGCAGGGCTACTTCAACCGCATTTTGGCCGAATAGCAAAAAGCGCTCCGTTTCGGGTGATAGTCGCCGAAACAAAGCGCTTTTGCATCCTTTTGCGAGGCCTGATTTTTAGCCGATCTTCTTGAGCTTTTCCTGCACAAACATCAGCTTCAGGCTCTTTGTCTTTTCCGAACCGTTGAAAGCAATTTCGAGGTTCGTTTCGGCAGGCTTTTCCGGATAGTGAATAGCCACGATCTTTCCTTGACCGAGCGTCGGATGGCTTACCGTGTCCCCCACGGAAAAGCCGCCGGCCGTCACCGTCTTTTTCTTGGCGAGCAATTCGCTTGCCTTCATCAAACCGGCCTTCTTCCAGGAGTCGGAGTGAAGATTGCGAGCTGCGCTGCCGCTCGGCGCGCGGCTAAACGACGTCGAAGATCCTGAAGATCTCGCGCCGCTTGCATAAGAAGAGACGTTACGCGAACCCCAACCGTTGTTGCGGCCGTATCCGCCCGAGCTCGACTGGCGAGAATATCCGCCGCCGAAACTGCGCGAGCCCCAACGCTGATCGGCATCGTCCCAATCGTCGTCGGCATCCTCTTCGCTGTATAGCTTTTGCACGTGCTCGGAGGGAATTTCGTCGATGAACTGCGAAGCCTGCTGCATGCGGGTTTCGCCCCACATCATGCGCTGACGCGACCAGCTGATCCAGAGATTGCGGCGGGCGCGTGTCATGGCCACGTACATCAGGCGTCGCTCTTCGGACAACTGAAATTCCGGATTTTCGTCTTCGCGGATGTAGTGCGGAAAAAGATCCTGCTCCA
>ENA-ORNR01003075-ORNR01003075.1-human-gut-metagenome-genome-assembly--contig:-NODE-3075-length-12844-cov-4.424584_pt1 | contig 12844 bp, 10 predicted proteins | sample MGYA00242114_ERZ509020 | MGnify/ENA primary metagenome ERZ509020 (study PRJEB26280, sample SAMEA2338758) | human gut metagenome | biome: human gut; feature: human-associated habitat; material: faeces...
CAAGAACGTCAAAATCACCGGCGCGCCCGAGGGCACCAAAATCGTGGTCGCGGACGGCGCGACCGGCCTGACCGTCAACGGTAAGTCCGTCTCCGACGACCAGACCTACATCGTCCCCAAGACCACTACCGGCTCCGGCAGTTCCTCCGGCGGCGGTCATAGCCACAGCTATGTTTACACCGATAACGGCGACGGCACCCACACCGGTAAGTGCTATGCCAACGACAGCGCGCTTTCTCCCGAAGCGCATAACCATAACGGCGAAAATGGCAAGTGCACGGTCTGCGGCGCGGCGCAGACCGCTGCGTCTGTCGCGTCTGTGAAGGCGGCCGACGGCACGTATACCTATTACACGACTCTCGCCGCTGCTCTTGCCGCGGCCAAGAACGGTGACACCGTGAAGCTGACGCAGGATATCACGCCCGACGAGCGCATCGTGGTCACCGGCAATAAGAACATTACCATTGACCTCGCTGAGAAGAAAATCACTTCGACGGCGGACGTTGCCATCGTGAACGACGGCAACGGCAAGTTGACCATTACCGGCAACGGTACGGTGGACACTTCCTCGTCCACGAACGATGAAAACATCGCCATTTGGGCGCGCACCGGAAGCATCGATATCGAGAACGGCACGTTCATCAACAAGTCCAACAAGGAAGCCACGGTTTATGTGGGCACCAGCGAGAACGCGAACGAGCCTGTCATCACCATCAAGGGCGGTACATTCAAAAACAGCGCAGAGGGAACATACACCTACAATTCAAGCCTGAAGCCTCTGACGCTGAACGTGCAGAATGGTAAACCTGTTACCAGCATTGTCATCACCGGCGGCACATTCTATGGCAACGACCCTAAAAACGGCGACGACAATAAGGGCGGCACTTTCCTCGCGCCGGACTATAAGTCCGTGGAAACTTCTGCTGGCAGCGGCGTTTGGACCGTCAGCAAAATGACTTGGAACGAGTATCCCGAGGATGCGTCCGTTGTGCCCTCCGGTCTTTTGATTCAGGAATATACTAACGGCGATTTCAATAGTAACAATGGCAATACAGGCACCATCACCATCAAGGACAAGGAAGCGCTGCTCTACTTTGCCTATAAGCTCAACCCGGCGGCGGCGCATGAAGCTTGCCTTGCAGATCACAGCCATTGGGATCATACCTGTATCTGGTACGGCGGCGCTTGCGCCCGGCACATCGTGCTGAACGCTGACATTGACCTTGAAAATATCACGCTGGAAAACGGCTTTGGCAATATGAAAGACTTCGACTTTGACGGCCAAGACCACAAAATCAGCAGCGTGACCATCAATTATAACGGTACCGACAACACCGGCCTGTTCGTTGGCGGAAACCGTGGCATCTCCAACCTCGTTGTTGAGAATGTTAAAGTAAATGCTCCCAATGGTACTGAGAACGCCGTCGGTATCGTGTCCTCCGATGCCAACGCTGACATCACAAATGTGACCGTCCGCAATTCCTCCGTCACCGGCGGCAAGTACACCGGCGCCATCGTTGGCTATAACTATGGCAGCGTGGCCAACTGTAAGGTCGAGAACTGCACCGTGTCCGGTCGCTATAAGGTCGGCGGCATTATCGGCTATATCTGCAACAGCAACGATGTCCCCACTTATGTTACCGGTAACGTCCTGACCGGTGTGACGGTCAAGGGTGAGAATTTGGTCGCAGGCAAGAACAACTTCGTTATCGGTAAAATCGTCGGCAACTGGAACGCGACTGTCGGCGAATGCAGCGGCAACACGTTCTCCGGCACGACTGTCGCAACTGAGGATATCGGTGAAATCGAGTCCCGCTGCATTGTCACCGTCAACGGCGTAACTCAGCTTCCACAGAATGCAACGGCTGAAACCATCAACAAGGTTATTACCGAAAGCAAGGATGCCGAAGGCAACGTCGTGAAAGACGTCAAGCTCGCGCTGCCGTCGAAATCGACCTTTGAACTGAATAACGGCCTTGCACACGAGGGCGATAAGAGCCGTAAGGTCACCATCGTCGGTGACGGCACGCAGACGGTGGATGTGGCAAAGAACGCTGCTAAAGCCGAGGGCGCGAATCATCTCAATTATCAGCGTGGGTCTACCTTCACGTTCGAGAATGTCACGGTTGAGAACGGTACAGGTACTTATGACGGCATCGTCTGTGACGAGCTGATTTACAGAAACTGCACCATCAAGGGTGTTACTACCCTCTATGGCAAGGCAACCTTCATTGACTGCACCTTTGAGAATGAGATGGCCAACCAGTATTCCATCTGGACCTGGGGCGGCACGGACGTGAAGTTTGAGGGCTGCACCTTCAACACCAACGGCAAAGCAATCCTGCTCTTTGGTGAGGAGAAGACAACGAATCTCACGGTGACCGGGTGCAGATTCAACGACCGCAACAACGGCACTGCCGGTAAGGCTGCTATTGAGATTGGAGAAGCAAATTACGGAAAGCACAACAACTTTACTGTTGTCATCTCCGATTCCGAGGTTGTTACAGGCTTTGCCATTAACTCCAATGGTACGAATACCGGCTCCAAGCTGTGGGCCAATAAGAACAGCATGGATTCCGAGCATCTGTCTGTCACGATTGACGGCACAAAGGTCCTCTAATCCAAGCACATTAGAATCACCCGCAAGCGCCCGAGCATTGCTCGGGCGCTTGCCCTTTCTCTCCCAATACTTGACGGGTACGATGGAACCTGCTATACTTTCCTCATCAAAGGCTGCGTGAAAGCCCTGCTGTTTCGGATCATGGAGCGGCAGAGCGGACACGGGAACAGCTTTTGGTGCGCGACGGCCTGCTCCCCGGCGTCATGACGGGACATGAGTGCATCCGGGAATTGTAGATTGGCCATGCGTGATAGGGTGGAATTGTCATTCGGCATATTCTCGCTGAAATGACCTTAATGAGAGGAAGTAAGCTGTCAGGCGTGCGGGGGAAGCGAACCCCTGCCTATGCGCCGGGCAAGTCTGAAGCCGGTATTTTCCCGAATTGGCTGTACTTGTGACCGGCATTGCCGTTTGCGGGTACACACTTTGAGCCAAATGTGAAGCGCTTGTCCTGTGGGCGATGGGCGGCGTTAGCGTTTCTGCATGATCCGCAGGATGAGGCGAACCAAGTCCGCTGTCACACGAGGGCACGGCTCACGCAGGCTGTGTAACGCCAGTGATACCTTGACTGATTTTGGGGAAAGGGGGAAGTATGCCCTTTTCCAAGAAAAAGTGTATGAGAATAGTAGTCCTTGGACTATTAGATCAATGAAGTACGACTTTGAAGAAAGCCGTGCTTTTTTCTATCCTTTTTGAAAATATGATGGTATAAGTTGGCCTGCTGCCGGAGGGGCAATACCCATCGGTAACTCATTTCGCAGGAGGTGGTGCGTATGGTGATTTGCTGCTCTTTTCCCAGCACTTACAGCAATCCCCTTTTTCCCCGCATACTCAGCACCTCCGGCGGTTGGGCCAACAAATGAAGAAAACAAAGGTTTGCGTGACTTTAGGAACGGAATGGAACTTCCTTGTTCTGTTCTTCCAGACCGAGGCCATCTGAATTAAGCGATACAGCCTCATTCGGGCTGTACACAGATTATTATGCACGCAGAGTAGGACTATCTCAAAACAAGCTGTCCGTTTGTGCGAGAATGAGTCAATCAAGGTTAAATAAGATCGTGAACGAAACCATTCAAAACGTCCCTGTGGAAACGCTGGTGAGCCTCTGTCTAGTTCTGAGATTGAACGAGGATGAAGCCGTAGATTATTTGGCAAGGTGTGAAAGAGCGTTTTCCCCGGCAAAGCCTGTCCACCAATGTTATTTGGAGCTGATCCGGCTTTACTCACAAGCAGAACAGAATTACAGAGGTGTATCAAACGAAGAATTGCAAGCAGTCTTGAACGAGGCAGATGATTATTTAATAGCGAAAGGCTTTCCGGCGCTGCCGGACTGCAATCTGTAAAGGTGAGGCAGAGGACAAAAGTTATTCCATTGCGGAATAAGTATTGTCCTCCGCCTTTTGTTATTCTATCCCTGCAATCTGGATTGCTTCATTCCTACCAACCCAGCGGCGTCCGATCAACGCTGCACGGTACACTTATGAAAGGAACAGGTATTACCCATGTTGAATATTCGCGATCTTCGGATCGACCCCGCCTCGCTGGGGACAAAGAAGCTGTTGGTGGATGTTGCGCCGGCGTATGAGTATAAAGATGGCAAGCGCACGGATACCGTGACCGGCTATCGCTATATCGTTGCGCTGCCTGCACACAGCCTTGAGAAAATCGGTGTCCGCATTGACGGTAAGCAGCTCATGGAAAAGCCGGAAGGCTTTATTGAGGTCGAGTTTGCCGACCTTGAGGTGACCGCTTATGAGTCTCAAGGGCATGTCCAGCTCACCGCAAAGGCCACCGGCATTTCTACCGTCAGGAAAAATTGACGGTCGCAACCGGGCGGCCAGGGCGCAGCAGACGGGGAACCGATATTTTCCATCAAGGAAAATATCCCCCGGCGGCAGCGCCAGCGCCGCCCCGCTGCCCCACGGTAAGTATTACCGTGGGGCAGCAAGGTAGCGGTAGCAAAGAAAGGAGACCATGACATGGCTGCACAAGACCCACAAAGCCGCAGATGGTCGTTGACCATCAACAATCCAAAAGACTGCGGCCTTGACCATGATACGATCATCGAAAGGCTGCATCTGTTTCATCCAAGGTATTTTTGCCTCGCAGACGAGATTGGCGAGAGCGGGACCTATCATACGCATATCTATCTGTTTTCCCATTCTCCGATTCGATTCAGTACCATAAAGAACCGCTTTCCACCTGCTCACATCGAAAAGAGCATGAAAGGCTCCGTGGCAAATAGAGATTACATCACCAAAAGCGGGAAATGGGCTGACACGAAAAAGGTGGAAACCTCTGTCGAGGGAACCTTCTTTGAGTTTGGTGACATTCCCACGGAAGCCGAGGAGGATTCCCCCTCCATGTATGCCCTCATGGGCTGTGTGGAACAGGGTATGACCAATGCCGAAATCATTCGGCAGAAGCCGTCCTATGCATTTCGGCTCAAAGGCATTGACGAGATGCGGGACACCCTGCAGGCAGAGCGGTATATGAAAGAAAACCGCGCTGTTCAGGTGCTTTACTTCTATGGTGACAGCGGAACCGGAAAGACGCGAAGCATTTTTGCATCCCACAAGCCGGAGGATATCTGCCGCATTACCGATTACGGTGGCAAGAATGGCACGAAATTCGATGCCTACCACGGACAGCCCGTGTTGGTGTTTGAAGAATTTCACAGTCAGATCCCAATTGCCGCCATGCTCAATTATTTGGATATTTACCCTTTGCAGCTCCCAGCGCGATACCACGACCGCACGGCCTGCTATACCACTGTCTACATCACTTCCAATATCTCTTTGGACGAACAGTATACGGAAGTTCAGCGCTCTGAGCTGGAGACGTGGCGGGCATTCCTGCGGCGTATCGGCTGCGTGAAGGAGTTTCGCAAGGGTAAACCGCCGAGGGAGGTGCCTTTCCATGACAAGAGAAGATAAGAAAAAAATCGAGCGCCGCGCCTATTGGCATGACCTCCTTCGTCAGCTTCGCGGTACCCCTGATTTTCCGGTCAAGCTTTTCTTCCATGCGCTTTTTCTTGTTGGCGCTGTGTACGTTGCCACAAAGCAGGCCATATTGCGCGAACAGGTGAAGCATATCGAGTTAATTTCCCCCATTCTCAAGGCCGCAATGGAACACGCTGTAACAGCCTATTTGTTTGTTGGAGGTCTGGCACTGCTGACGCTCCTGCTCTATCCCTTTGGCAGACGGGCGGCGAAAGACCAGCTTCAATGTATCGGCCTCATAAACCACGCGGGGATGCCGCCCGATTTGCTCCGCAAGCATCGTGACAAGGATAATCCCCGTGTCACGGTGTGGGAGTTCCGCAATCAGGGTATTCCGCTGCAAGAATGGGAGAAGAAACGCCCAGCCATCGAAACGGCGCTGGGGCTTATCATTGTCAAGCTGGCCTATGCCAAGGGCAAAAGCCGAGTACTGGTTTACGCTGTCCCTGCGGGGGACGATTTGCCGGAAGTTCTAAAGTGGGAGGACAGCTACCTATCGTCAAAGAGTTTTGTGCTGGTGCTGGGCGAAAGCTATACCGGCCCTGTGACAGTCAACCTCGCCCACATCCCCCACATTCTGTTGGGCGGGTCTACCGGCAGCGGCAAAAGCGTTCTGCTCAAGCTGCTGCTTATGCAGGCACTTCACAAGGACGCAGAGGTCTACATTGCCGACTTCAAAGGCGGCGTGGACTACCCGAAAGTCTGGCACGAAAAATGCCGGATGTGCTTCACAGAGGAAGATCTGCTCTACACCTTAAATCAGCTTGTGGCGGTATTGGAATACCGAAAAAAAGCGCTTAAGGAATTGGGTTCCCCCAATATTGACGCATACAACGAAACGACAGAAAACAAACTGCCACGGCTGATATTCGCCTGTGACGAGGTGGCGGAGGTGCTGGACAAGACAGGCCGGAGCAAAGAGGATAAGGAACTGCTGGCACAAATAGAAAACAGACTGTCCACGATTGCACGATTGGGGCGGGCTTTTGGTATCCATCTGATACTTGCCACGCAACGGCCCGACGCCAATATCATCCCCGGTCAGATCAAGAACAACATGGATTTCCGGGTATGCGGCAGGGCGGACAGCGTGCTTTCTCAAATCATTCTCGACAACACCAGCGCCGCCGAACAGATACCCAAGGATGCACGGGGCCGCTTCATCACAGGAGATGGCACGGTGTTTCAAGGCTATCTGTTCGACGAGGGGCAGCTTTAACGGGGGGATACCATGCCGCGCAGAAAGAAGCCCAATGACTACGGCACGGGGATTCCCTATCACGAGGTAGAGGCCCTTGCCCGCGTCCTGCTCCCGGAAATTCAAGCGTTTTTTGAGAGCGAGGACGGACAGCGGGAGTTTGCAGAGTGGAAAGCGAAACAACAGGCTGAGCAAGAGAATAAGACATAGCAAAGGCGGGAACGATGTTCCCGCCTTTGCTCGCAAGTGCTCATTATATTCGTAGTGCGCAGAAAATCAACTTAACAAGTAAAAATTTATCTTAATTAGATTTTTTTAGTTGTTCGGCTAATTCAATTACCATTGTTGCGTGGGGATGGGTAATTTTTATGTCCTTTATCAATTCATAAACTTCCGAAGAGTATCCCATTTCAGCAAGCAATTTTGCCGTATGAAAGTGCATGACGGTTGTATCAGAATACCTCTCTGCTGTGCCATCTAAAATCTTATGGATGGTCATTTCTTTTGAGGGGAACAGAGAAAACCATTCTTTGATATATAGAAATATAGGCTCTATGCTTTTAAGTAACTCATCAATGGTAGTGTTATAATCTAAATACCACCATTCACTTTTTCCACACTTTTCATTGTCCACTCTTTTGCGGATTTGGCAATCATATTCCTTAAAATTACGCTTTGAAACAGTATCTCCCTTTTCAAAATAGACACCAATGTTAATTAAAAACTCGCATTGTTCATTGGTATTCCACTTGTTCCTTTGAATACTGATAATTCTACATAACCCATCAGAACAAAACAACCTATAATTTGATGCCTCTTTTCTATAGCCTAAAGGCTGTAAAAGCGCATATATCTTTTTTAGAAGTTCATTGAAATTTTTATCCATGCCGACACCTGCATTTCATTCGCTACTTGCGCCTTATCTCTCTATGTGATAAGACAACTTCTACACCTCATTATAACTAAACAACGAAGAAATACAAGGGCAGGAATTTTCATTCCCACCCTTGCTTTTACAAAATATTCTCAATAGAAATGATAAATCCGAACACATTCCCTATTTGGAGAATGTAGTTCGGATTATCATTGTTTGGTCCGAGTGGCGAGACTTGAACTCACGACCCCTTGACCCCCAGTCAAGTGCGCTACCAACTGCGCTACACCCGGATACGAGGTTGACTTCTTGAAGTCAGCTTATGTATAATAACATAGCTTTCCGCAAAAAGCAACCCTTTTTTCAAAAATCTTGAAAAATATTTTTGCAGGCCGTCAGACCTCTTCCGAGACCCCACCGATCCACTGGAAACGGGGGCCATGATAGCCGTCCCGGTCTACCGGCTCGCTCCACATGGCGGCAGGACGCACCCACACGCCCCGCTCTCCATACAAAGCCCGGTAGACCACCATCGGCTCCAGAGTCTCTGAGTGGCGGGCCACATACAGCAACTCATATTCGTTGTCCTTAAAATGCCGGTAGCGGCCCGGGCGAAGTGCAAAAAGCTCCTCCATGCTTCCTCCCGTTTCAGCGCAGCGCATCCAGGCAGGACAGTTCCAGTCCTGCACCGCCACGGGTCCGGATCAGCTCCAGCACCTCCGGCAGTGTGGGCAGGGACGGCATTGCTCCCAACCGCGAGACCGTGATGGCCGCAGTGTGGCTGGCAAAGGTCAGCGCCGCATCCTCGGGCAGGCCCACAGCCAGCGCGGTGGACAGCGCGCCCACAAAGGAATCGCCGGCAGCCGTGGGATCTGCCACATGCTCCATATGGACACAGGGAACATACCGGGGGCCGCCGGTCTCCGCCACAGCGGAGCCGTAGCTGCCCAGCGTGATGATCACATGCTCCACGCCCTTACCTTGCAGCGTATCGGCAATGTTTCTCAGATCTTCATCCCAAGGGCCGGACTTATCAAAGCGCAGGGGCAGATGGGTCTCCTGAGATGCCTCCTGCTCGTTGGGGATCAGGTAGGAGACCAGGCTCAGCAGCTCATCGTCCAGTTCCGTGGCGGGGGCCGGGTTCAGGATCACCGGTACACCGGCCTCTCTGGCCCAGCGGGCCACGGCCCGGTTCACCTCGATGGGGACCTCCAATTGCAGCAGGACCATATCAAACCCGGAAACTGCCTGTTGGATCCAGGCCACTTCTTCCACCGTCAATGTCCGGTTAGCGCCGGGGATCACTACGATGCGGTTCTGGGCGCTGTGTTCCGTGACTTCCAGTACCACGTGTCCCACGCCGGAGTGAATTCCCTTTCGGACCACCACATGACTGACATCCATTCCAGCTTCCCGCAGAGGCTCCAGAAGCTGCTGTCCAAACAGATCGTCACCCACGCAGCCTACCATGGTCACTTCCGCGCCCAGACGGGCGCATTGAAGGGCCTGATTAGCGCCTTTTCCGCCGGGTGCCATGTGGAAGGACTTGCCGTAAACCGTCTGTCCAGCACCGGGGATCTGCTCTGTTGTTGCGATCACATCCATAACAAAGCTGCCAACAACTAAAATACGAGGTTTTCTATGTAACATGCTATGCTCCTGATCCGCAGAAACGGCCATGCCGTTCCTGATGTATTTAATCGTTTATATTATACAACTTTACAGGTTCAGATACAAGAGATTTGGGATAAGTTTCAGCAAATCGTTTACTCAATTTTTATAGGATGGGCCGCGCAAAAAAAGAGACAGCTTCAAAAGCTGTCTCTTTTATATGTCTTAGCCCCGCTGGTTGCCGTTGGTGGTGTCCTTCAGCAGAACGTCATGGGCGCCGCCCTCGACAATGGAGGTGGCGGAGACCAGCGTCAGCTTGGCCTTCTCACGCAGCTCCGGGATCGTCAGCGCACCGCAGTTGCACATGGTGGAACGGACCTTAGCCAGCGTGGTGGCCATGCCGTCTGCCAGAGCGCCAGCATAGGGCACATAGGAGTCCACGCCCTCCTCAAAGCTCAGCTTTGCGGCGCCGCCCAGATCGTAGCGCTGCCAGTTCCGGGCGCGGGCGCTGCCCTCGCCCCAATATTCCTTCATATAGCTGCCGCCCACAAGGATCTTGCTGGTGGGAGACTCGTCAAACCGGGAGAAATACCGGCCCAGCATGCAGAAGTCGGCGCCCATGGCCAGCGCCAGCGTGATGTGATAGTCCTGCACGATGCCGCCGTCGGCGCAGATGGGCACATAGATGCCGGTCTCCTCAAAATACTTATCCCGCTCGGCGGCCACGTCGATGACTGCGGTGGCCTGACCGCGGCCGATGCCTTTGGTCTCACGGGTGATGCAGATGGAACCGCCGCCGATGCCGATCTTTACGAAGTCGGCTCCGGCATCTGCCAGGAAGCGGAAGCCCTCGCCGTCTACCACGTTGCCTGCGCCTACCTTTACGGTGTCGCCGTATTTGGAACGGATCCACTCCAGGCAGTGCTTCTGCCAATAGGAATAGCCCTCGGAGGAGTCCATCACCAGCACGTCCACACCGGCCTCCACCAGTGCGGGGACACGCTCCTCGTAGTCACGGGTGTTGATGCCCGCGCCCACCACATAGCGCTTCTGGCTGTCCAGCAGCTCCAGAGGGTTGCCCTTGTGGGAATCATAGTCCTTGCGGAACACGAAGCTCACCAGATGGCCGTCCTCGGAAATAATGGGCAGGGCGTTGAGCTTGTGATCCCAGATGATGTCATTGGCCGTTTTCAGGCTGGTGCCCTCCGGTGCGTAGATGAGCTTCTCCACCGGCGTCATGAAATCCGCCACCTTGGCGTCGGGGTCCATGCGGCTGACCCGGTAATCCCGGCTGGTGACCAGACCCAGCATCTTGCCGGTGCCGGTGCCGTCATCCGTGACAGCCATGGTGGAGTGACCGGTGCGCTGCTTCAGAGCCAGCACATCCGCCAGGGTATCCGTCACCCGGAGGTTGGAGTCGCTGATGACGAAGCCCGCCTTGTAGTTCTTCACCCGACGGACCATGGCCGCCTGAGACTCAATGGACTGGGAGACATAGATAAAGGCGATGCCGCCCTCCTTGGCCAGCGCAATGCCCATCTGCTCGCCGGACACGGCCTGCATGACAGCGGAGACCATGGGGACGTTCATGGTCAAGGGGCATTCCTCTCCCTTCTTGAAGCGGACCACCGGCGTCTTCAAAGACACGTTGGCGGGGATGCAGTGCTCAGAAGAATAACCGGGCACCAGCAGATATTCGCTGAAGGTATGGGAAGGCTCCTGGAAAAAATAGGCCATAGTAAGATACCCCTTTCTCATCGTTCGTTTATCATTTTACTTATTATAAATATTATTTTTAATAATATCGCAAATGTGCGGTACGGTCAAGCGGCGATGACCTGAATTTCAAAAGAGACCGGCACGGTCACGCCGGGCTGACGGTCCGCAGGTCACAGCTTTTTCCGCAGGACCGTATGGTGGAAGATGCCGTCGGCAAAATACTCGTTGGAGGCGAACACCGGCGCGCCCTCAATATCGTAGTCCACCTCGTCCATGTTCAGCAGCGGCGTTCCCTGTGGCACCTGAAAAACATCAGCCAGAGCAGCGTCCGCAGCCACAGGCCGCAGGTCCGTCAGGTCCAGATAGGACGAAATTCCGCAGACATTCTGGAGGAAATCGAAAATGGGCTGGCGCAGCTCCTCCGCTGTATAGGGCCGCTGGAGTTTCGCCTTTTCCACCACATCCTCACAGTAGATGGCAGGACGGCCGTCGGCGGTGCAGAGCCGGGAGATCCGAAGGATCGGCGTTCCGGTGGGGATGCCCAACTGGGCGGCCACCTTACTATCCGCCTTGTCATCGGCAGCCCGGACAAAGGCCACGCCGGGAGTGTGTCCGCTCTGGCGGATCATATCCAGAAACTCCACTTCAATGTCCATTCTGGCCGGTGCGCCTAAGACATGACGGTTGATAATGGTGCCAACTCCATGACGCCGGGTAATGAAGCCCTCCCGGTCCAGAGAAGCCAGAATGTCCCGCAGCTGTGTGCGGCTGATGCCCAGCATTTCCGACAATACGCTTTCCCGGGGAAGCCGGTCACAATGGGCATACTCCCCCACCTGCATAGCGGTGAGCAACTGCGCCCGGATGCTTTTGGACTGTCTTGGATTCTGACTCATTTCGGTCCTCCCTTCCGCTTCGCCGCCCGGTCCGATTACGGAGCGGTCAAAATAGGTATTACCATTTTTAGACATTGTACCGAATGGCCCACCATTTGACAATGCGCATATTCAACAGATTTCAACGGTGATTTTCGGGTGCTTCTTGTCCGCCCTGTCATGAAAGGTCGATCTTTCTTTGTCGAATTTTTTGTGTATTTTTACCATGTACATTTGTCCGTGTATCGCGTATAATAAAAACACTTTTACCACGGAGGCTCTGCCTATGAAAAATATTGTATTGATCGGTATGCCCGGCACAGGGAAAAGCACCGTCGGAAAGGCGCTGGCGGAGAGGTTTGGTTACGAATTTGTGGACGCGGACGATCTCATCGTCCAGACCACCGGCAAAACACTGCCGGAGATCCTGCGGCAGGACGGGCTGGAGGCCTTTTACAAAATTGAAAATAAAGTAGGTACGGATCTAAATCGGACCCACACCGTCATTGCCACCGGCGGCAGTATGGTGCTCTACCCGGAGGCCATGGCTCACTTAAAGGAAGGCAGCACGGTGATCTGGCTCCAGACGCCCTTTTCTCAGCTGGAAAAGCGGATGCCGGCGGATCTGTATGACCGGGGCATCGCCGTGCCGGCAGGAACGCCGCTGCGGGAGATCTATGAGGAGCGCTGCGTTCTCTACGCCCGGTATGCCGACCTCATCGTGGTCAGCCAAGACGGTGAGTCCGACACCGCCCGATTGGTAGAGGACGTGATGCGGACGGTGGGTCTGGAAACCTGATCGAACCTGACCGGACAAGAGGGCCGCTGGCAAGCCCGTGGCCTCAGCGTGTCGAAAAGTCTTTTCTCCCCGCTGAGCCAGTTTTCAGAGCTTTATAAAAGTTCTGAAAACTAAGGATTTCAATAGCGAAGAAATACGTTGCCGAC
>ENA-ORNR01003076-ORNR01003076.1-human-gut-metagenome-genome-assembly--contig:-NODE-3076-length-12842-cov-4.181121_pt1 | contig 12842 bp, 11 predicted proteins | sample MGYA00242114_ERZ509020 | MGnify/ENA primary metagenome ERZ509020 (study PRJEB26280, sample SAMEA2338758) | human gut metagenome | biome: human gut; feature: human-associated habitat; material: faeces...
TGCTATGGATGGAGAAACTCTTTTAAGGCGTAAAATTCTTGATACAGCCAACAAATCGTATAATCAGAATATATATACTTATACAGGATTCTTAGGATTAAGCGAACTTGCAATATATAATTCAATGAAAAAAGAACTTCAATTTGCTTATCCTTCTACTTTCGGTGGAAGCGAATCAAGTGAAAGGCAGATTATACGATTCGGAAGTCCTGAAATTTTTGGATACGATGACAGTTTTCCAATTTCAGTATTTAAAATTTCACCGCTTACACCAAAATTTGCCCAGGAACTTGAACACCGTGATTATCTTGGTGCAATTATGAATCTTGGCATTGAAAGAAGCCTCATTGGTGATATTCTGATAAAAGAAAAAGATGCTTATGTATATTGCATGAATCATATAGCTGAATTTATAACTGATAATCTCACAACAGTAAAACATAACCATGTACGTGCCACTGTCTGTGATGAAATTCCCGACATTATACGCCCTGTACTCACTGAGTTTGAAGTGATTGCGGCATCAGCCAGAATTGATGCAGTTGTTGCAAGCATTACTAAATTATCAAGAAGTTCTGCACTTGAATTTTTTTCAGCTAAAAAGGTATTTCTTAACGGAATGAATATTGAAAATAACAGTGCACAATTAAAACCAGGTGATATTCTCGTTATAAGAGGTTTTGGGAAATTTATTTTTGACGGCTGTGGCAACGAAACAAGAAAAGGACGCGTTTATGTCCATATGAGACGCTATTGAAACACTACTAAAACATCACATCTACATAAAAGGCAGGACATAATGTCCTGCCTTAATTTTATGAATATTAAGCTTATTAATTATTCAGCATCATCTGTTGAATATTCTGTTGGTTCTTCATCTGCCTGAAGAGCCTTCATACTAAGGCTTATCTTCTTCTCAGCTTCATTGATATCAACAACCTTAGCTTCAATTTCCTGACCAATTGCAAGAACATCTGAAGGCTTGTTGATATGTTCTCTTGAAATCTGTGATACATGAAGTAATGCATCAACACCATCCTCAAGCTGTACAAACGCACCAAAATCTGTCATTCTTGCTACAGTTCCTTTTACAACTGTGCCAACAGCATACTTTGTAGCTGCATCATTCCATGGATTCTGGTCTGGATACTTAACACTAAGTGCAATCTTATTACCATTAATCTCTTTGATAAAGCACTTAACTGAATCTCCAACTTTGTAAATCTTCTTAGGGTTAGCTGTTCTTCCCCATGACATCTCAGAGATGTGAAGAAGACCATCAACTCCGCCTAAATCAATGAATGCACCAAAATCTGTTACATTCTTAACTGTTCCTTCGATTGTATCACCTTCGTGAATCTTTTCAAGAAGTTCCTTCTGAGCCTTTTCCTTAGCTTCTACGATTAACTTCTTGCAGTCACCGATAATTCTTCTCTTCTTAGGATTATATTCTGTGATAACAAATGATACTTCCTTATCTTTATATACAGATAAATCTTTAACAAATGTATCTGAAACAAGACTTGCCGGTATAAATACTCTTGCCTCATCAACAACTACACCAAGGCCACCGTTCATAACCTGGCTTACTGTTGCTGTGATTACTGTCTGGTTCTCAAATGCTTCTTCAAGCTTCTTGCTTCCCTGTTCAGCTACAAGACCTTTTCTTGAAAGGATAACCTGACCTTCGCCATCGTTAACCTTGCGGACTTTTGCCTGCATCTCGTCGCCTACTTTAACAACATCTCTTAAATCTACGTTTGGGTCTGATGAATATTCATTACGTGTAATAATACCATCAGCCTTGTATCCAATGTTAAGAATAATCTGATCTTCCTTAACATCAATAACAGTGCCGTCAACGATCTCTCCTGTATGTATTTGCTTAATTGATTCCTCTAACATCTCTGCAAAACTTTCTGACATTAGTGCAAACCTCCTCGATAATATTGTTTGGGGTCGATGCCCCTGCTGTAATACCTATGCACTCTGCTCTGCCCAAACTTTCTAAGTCAAGGTCGTTTATCGTCTGAATGTAAAATGTATCGTAACATTCTTTCTTACAGATTTCATACAGTTTTCGCGTATTGGAACTGCTGCTCCCGCCGATTACTATCATAGCATCGACCCGCTTTGCAATTTCTCTTGCCTCTGTCTGTCGTTCCTCAGTTGCATTACAAATTGTATTACGAATGATTATATTGTAACCCTTTTTAGATATAATTTCAACTAATTCTTGAAATTTATTGTAATTAAATGTCGTTTGTGATACAATACATACCTTTTTTCCATGGGAAGCATCGTATTTTTCGGCCTCTTCGCGGGTTCCGATCACGCGCGTATCCTCTGCATTCGACCAGCTTTTGATGCCCTTCACCTCCGGGTGGCTGGCATTCCCGACGATCACAATGTGACAGTCCTCCCCACTGTAGCGCTCCACCAGCCGGTGAATCTTTAACACAAACGGGCAGGTCGCGTCCACGATGGAAAAACCGAGCGCCTGTATTTTCTCGCAGACACCTCTCTCCACGCCGTGTGCCCGGATGATTACCGTCCCCTGCGGCTTCCCCGCAAGTTCGTCCACATCGTTTACCACGACGACGCCCTTTTCCTCCAGATCGCGCACCACTTCTTCATTGTGGATGATCGGTCCGAACGTGTAGAGCGGTTCTTTTTCCAGAATCCGTTCATATACCGTATCCACGGCACGTTTTACCCCGAAGCAGAAGCCCGCGCTCTTTGCCAAGATTACATTCATATTCTCTATACCCTCGCATAAATCTGATAGATTGCGTCCACCACTTCGTCGATGTTCATCTCGGAGCTGTCCACTAACACCGCATCCTTGGCCTGCTTTAACGGCGACGTCTCCCGGTGCATATCGCGGTAATCGCGGTCTTCAATATCTTTCTCGATCTCTTCCAGATTGCACTGGGTTCCCTTGGCGGTCAGTTCATCATATCTGCGCTTTGCGCGCGTCGCAACGCTTGCCGTGAGATATATTTTTACCTGCGCATCCGGAAGCACACAGGTGCCGATATCCCTTCCGTCCATGATGACGTCCGTCTTTGTCGCAAGCTGCCGCTGCAGTTCCACAAGCTTTGTGCGCACAACCGGATAGACACTGGTCGCTGATGCCATATTGCCGACTTCCTCCGTCCGGATGACGCCGTTTACATTCTCTCCGTTTAAGAGCACCTGCTGTTCGCCGTTCTCATACACAATCGTCACGTCAACCTTCGGGCAGGCTGCCGCAATCGCCTGCTCATCATCTGGTGCAATGCCGTTCTGTAAAAAATAGTATGCCATCGCACGGTACATTGCTCCCGTATCCACATAGACAAACGCCAGCTTTTTCGCCAGTTTTTTCGCAATTGTGCTCTTCCCGGCGCCTGCCGGTCCGTCAATCGCAATATTCATACTCATCTCTTCTTCTCTCCTCTTCTATTCGATACTCTCACCCGCCAGATGCCCGGTCGACCAGGCAATCTGCAGATTAAATCCGCCGGTCATCGCATCCAGATCCAATAGTTCCCCGCAGAAATACAATCCCGGCACAAGCTTTGATTCCATCGTGGAAGGGTTCACTTCCTTTACGCTGACACCCCCGCGTGTGATGATCGCTTCATTGAAATCTCTGAGACCGCAGAGCGTCAGCGGAAACGCCTTGATCAGATGCACAAATCCCATCCGCTCCTCTCTCGTGATCTCGTTGACCTTCTTCTCCGGATCAATCGCTCCGGCTTCTAACATCACCGGAATCATCTTCGCCGGGAACAGATGCACGACGGCGTTTTTAAACTGCTTATTCTTTGCCTCCTCGAATTCACGCAGAAGTCTCGCATCCAGCTGTTCCTCCGTGAGTGCCGGCTTTAAGTCGATCTCCATCGCCAGTTCCTTCTCCACGCGGCCCGGCTTGATTGCCGCACTGGCGCTTAAAATCAGCGGCCCGCTTACCCCGAAATGGGTAAAGAGCATCTCGCCGAATTCGTCATACAACAGCTTTTTTCCGTCCCGGATGCGCACCTGCACATTTTTCAGCGCCAGCCCCTGCATCCTCGCCGCGTAGGTCTCCTTCACGTAGAACGGAACCAGTGACGGCGTAATCTGTGTCACCGTATGTCCGAGTTCCCTCGCAAAACGATAGCCGTCTCCGGTCGAACCGGTCGTCTGATAAGAAAATCCTCCGGTTGCAAGAATCACGCGCTCTGCTTCAAGAACGCTTCCGTCGGCAAGCTTCACACCGCGCACCGCGCCTTCCCCGGTGAGGATCTGCCGCACTTCCGCATGAAGCTGCACCATAACACCCGTGCGCTTTAGTACCCGCTGCAGCGTGGCGATCACATCCGAAGAATGATCCGATACCGGGAATACACGGTTGCCGCGCTCCACCTTCGTCGCCAGACCATTCTCCTCAAAAAAATCAATCACTCTCTGATTGTCATAATCGTAAAAAGCGCTGTACAAAAACTTCGGGTTCGTCATCACATTGGCAAACAGGGTGTCCATATCCCCCGCATTCGTGATGTTGCACCGCCCTTTGCCGGTGATGTAGAGCTTTTTCCCAAGCTTTTCATTTTTCTCGAGCAAAACGACCTCATGTCCCCGCTCCGCCGCCGCAATGGCAGCAAACATTCCCGCCGGCCCGCCGCCGACTACGATCACCTTACTCATACAGTTCCGCATCTCCTACTTTTCCATACCGCATCTTGATGGAATCATCGATATAATTGATCTCATCGTTCTCATAAACCTGGTATTCGTCCCAGATATCCTCTAACATCTCAAGCGTTTTCGCCACCTCGTTCTGCTTTTTCATGCAGAGCGCCACAATCAGCGCATTGATCACCGACAGCGGGGCAACCAGGGAATCCACAATGGAAGCCATATCGCTGTCCGCAATCAGATTGCAGGAAGAATAGAGGTTCATCGGGGAATGTACGCTGTCGGTGAGTGTGATTACCTTCGCACTCCGGTTATTCGCAAATTCCATCGCCTTTAAAGTACGCATGGAATAACGCGGAAAACTGATTCCGATGATCACATCCTCCTTGCCGATGCGCACCATCTGTTCAAAAATCTCGCTCGAACTGCTTGTCTGAATCAGATGAACGTTCGGAAACATCAGGGTAAAATAAAAAGCCATGAAGCTGGCAAGCGGCGCACAGCTCCGGATTCCGATGATATAGATATGTTTGGCGTGCAGGATCGTGTCAACCGCGAGTTCAAATGCATTCTGATCAATCTTTTCCAGTGTGGAATGGATCTTGTCCGCGTCGGATTTCAGCACCGTCTCAAGAATCTTCGACTGGCTGATCCTGCCGTAAGTAACCTCCATGCGCTGAATAGAATTCAGCTTATTGCGCACCAGTTCCTCCAGCGCACTCTGGAATTCCGGATAGCCCTTATATCCCAGATGTGTCGCAAAGCGTACCACCGTGGACTCGCTCACGCCCACAACCTCACCCAGCTTTGCGGCGGTCAGAAATACCGCCTTGTCATAATTGTCCGTAATGTAGGTTGCCAGCCGTTTCTGTCCCTTGCTCAGCTTACTGTAAGCATCATTGATGCGGTTACTCAGGTCATTTGTATTGCTCATACTTTCCCTCACTTCTGCGGAATTGTGATCCGCCCAATGTTTTTATTATATCAAATACATTGTGTTTTGCAAGAAATTGTACATGGAACTTTCCTCACATGCAGCGCATTTTCCAACGCTGCATATATTAAACCAACAGCATTGTTATCATCGGAAGATTTTTCATCATTCACCGGATGCCGGATAACTTTGCAACGAAGCCTGCCGGCTGCTCCAGAAAACGGATTACCGGCGGTGTCATACGGTAAGGGAAGGAAACCGGGTTGTCCGTTTCCCTCTAACCTTCATAAGTGTATACCCTTTTACCGGAATACGTTCCATCTCCTGCATAAGATTTTTCTATTTTCTGATATAAATGACCGCTGCGCTGTCTGTTTTCATAGATAATATAATATCCCAGGGCTTCTTCACTGTAATAATAATCGCTTACCAGAAGCATTCCCTCATATGTCCAGACTTCCTTCCACTGCTGACTGTCATCTTTTGCATAACAGCCCTTGGCAATCAAATTGCCACTCGCATCATAATCATATGTATAATAGTAGTTCACATTCCCTCTGGCGCTCTTATTGGTCTCACGGATCAGATTTCCATTGCTGTTATATGCATAATAATCCGATGTATCCAAGCTAATATTCCACGCACCATCTGTATAGCTGAGCACATAATTTTCCTTTCGAACACATCTTCCGTTTTCGTAAAAATACTGTTCATAATTACTTAATTCTTCTTCCCCATCCAGTGGAACATAATACTCTACTTTTGCAGTCTTTCCATTGTCATATGTATAAAGTACCCGTGAAAACATCTGTGAATCATTATAACATGTCATGGATAATGGCTGACCGTCGGCATTATACTCATACACTGTCTCATCCGTTGCTGTCGAATAAACTTCTCCTCCCCGATATATAACATAAGTTCCCCGGATCTGATTTCCGTACTGATCAAATGCATCGGTACGTTCTGTTTTTTTTACTCCTGATGCACTGTAAGTTGTACTTTTTACCACATTGCCTGACGCGTCCAACTCATTTTCTGTATATTCACTGACCTGATCGTTTGCCGTGTAGGTTGTCACATTTGTTGGCTCACTGCTGTCTGATGGTGTATACTCCCCTTCACAAACACCGGTCGTTTCATTAAAATAATAGCTGACACCATCAATCTTCGCCACGCCCTTTGCCATCGCTCCAGTTGTCTGATCAAAATAATAGGTACTTTCATTCTGTCTGTCCCAGCCTTTTACCATATGTCCATCTGCATCATAGCGTACCCATTTTCCGGTCTCATCCTGTCCCTGAATTGTATAGGGCTGATAAACATCCTTGTTTACCGCCATTTTCCCCTGCGCATCGCTGTCCAGCCAGTACCATGCATCACTTGCCGGATCATAGATTTCCTTCCCTCTGCCTTCGAGTCCCTGACGTTTTCCTCCTTCATACCAGTATCGTGCCCCCTCTTTCTCCTGCCATTGCAGATTCCAGCCAATGCCCGTCTCCCGGTCAAAAACACATGGTATTCCATCTATCTCCGTTTCTCCTTTTGCCATCGCTCCGGTCGTCTGGTCAAAATAGTATGTACCTCTCTCCGTCACATCCCAGCCTTTTACCATTTTCCCACTGGTATCATAGCGCACCCATTTCCCGGTGCCGTCCTCACGGTCTGCATAAGGTCCTGCCCATGATTCCTGATACACGTCCTTTCCGACCGCCTTTTTCCCCCCATCAATGGCATCCAGCCAATACCAGCCATCGCTCGCCGGATCATAAATCTCCTTGCCCCTTCCTTCTGTTCCCTGCTTTATGCCATTTTCGTACCAATAGAGACTGCCATTTTCTTCCCGCCATTCTCCCGGCTCATCTGCCAGCACAATCGACGGGCATACACCAAAAAACACCCCTGCGCTCAAAACAAATACTGCTGTTTTCAACCTATTCTCTTTTTTTCTCATGTCATCCTCTTTTTTGTTGTTTTACTGTTTTGCATTCGATACTGCATCTCAAATCATCCTGCGATTCATATTCCTATGATACTGAAACACTCTCTTTTTTTCAATGAAATGTTACTGCAAATACCCTGCATTCATAATTTTCCCATTTTTAAAACAAAAAGCAGGTGACTGCTCACCCGCTTTTTGTTATAACTGTTTTTTGATTATACCGGATATGCTCCGTTCTTGGTATCTGCGACGCTTGCATCGACCTTCTTCTGCTGTGCCTCACGGTACTTGAAGAATTCGGTTGCAACCTGCGGGAACAGTGCGTAGGACAGTACATCCTCATCCTGCTGCTTCCACTGCTTCATCTCAGCCTCGATCTTATCCAGCTCCGGCTCAAGCAGATCTGCCGGACGGCAGGTAATGGCGTTCTTCTTCTCCTCGCCAAGTACCTTGTCTACGATCTCCGGGTTGAACGGTTTTACAGTCTGACCGTACTTTCCAAGCAGTACGTCTTTGGTCTCCTTGGTTGCCACTTTGTAGCGCTCTCCCATCAGTACGTTGAACACAGCCTGTGTACCAACGATCTGTGAGGACGGTGTAACAAGTGGCGGCTCACCGAGGTCTTTACGCACACGCGGAACCTCTGCAAGAACCTCCTCGAACTTGTCTTCCTTGCCCTGCTCTTTTAACTGAGACAGAAGGTTGGATAACATACCACCCGGTACCTGATATAACAGAGTCTTGATGTTAACGCCGAGAACCTTCGGGTTCATCAGACCGCTCTCTAACGCTTCCTCACGCATCGGACGGAAGTAGTCAGCGATCTCAGCTAACAGGTTCTGATCCAGACCGGTATCGAACTCTGTGCCCTTGAATGCCTCTACCATAACCTCGGTTGCCGGCTGGCTGGTTCCCATGGAGAACGGAGACATTGCTGTATCGATAATGTCACAGCCTGCCTCAACCGCCTTCATGTATGTCATGGAAGCGACACCAGAAGTATAGTGTGTATGGAGCTCGATTGGAAGGTTGGTTGCAGACTTTAATGCCTGAATCAGCTCGGTTGCCTTCGTCGGAACCAAAAGACCTGCCATATCCTTGATACATAAGGAATCAGCACCCATATCCTCTACCTTCTTCGCCATCTCCATCCAGTAATCCAGAGTGTAGGCATCGCCAAGTGTATAGGATAATGCGACCTGTGCATGTCCTTTCTCTTTGTTACATGCGGTAACGGCTGTCTGCAGGTTGCGGACATCGTTTAAGCAGTCGAAAATACGAATGATATCAATACCGTTTGCGATCGATTTCTGTACGAAATACTCTACCACATCATCCGCATACGGACGATATCCTAAGATGTTCTGTCCACGGAACAGCATCTGAAGCTTGGTGTTCTTAAATCCGTCTCTTAACTTGCGGAGACGATCCCACGGATCTTCTTTCAGGAAACGAAGGCATGCATCGAAGGTAGCACCGCCCCAACACTCAACCGCATTGTATCCGACCTTATCCATCTTGTCTACGATCGGAAGCATCTGCTCGGTTGTCATTCTTGTCGCAATCAGGGACTGGTGCGCATCACGCAGCACCGTCTCTGTTATTTTTAAAGGTTTTTTAACAACTTCTGACATTTTTTCCTCCTTATCAGCGGATACTTTGATACCGCTATCCGTCTATGACGGCATTTGCTCTTTCACTAAATTCCGAAAATTGCCATGAATACACCGGCTGCTACTGCAGTACCGATAACGCCGGCAACGTTCGGTCCCATCGCATGCATCAGCAGGAAGTTCGTCGGATCTTCCTCCGCGCCGACTTTCTGGGATACACGGGCTGCCATAGGAACGGCAGATACCCCGGCAGAACCAATTAATGGATTTACCTTACCACCTGTAACCTTACACATAAGTTTACCAAACAGGACACCTGCTGCAGTACCAACAGCAAAAGCTACAAGACCTAATACTACAATCTTGATTGTGCTGACATTTAAGAATGCCTCTGCACTTGTTGTCGCACCAACGGATGTACCAAGAATAATAACTACGATGTACATAAGAGCGTTAGACGCTGTCTCTGAAAGCTGTTTTACTACGCCGGACTCTCTAAAAAGGTTACCGAGCATCAGCATACCAACTAATGGCGCTGTTGTAGGAAGAATCAAACATACAACAACTGTTACGACAATCGGAAACATAATTTTCTCTGTTTTTGTAACGGTTCTTAACTGTTCCATCTTAATCTGACGTTCCTTTTCTGTAGTAAGGAGCTTCATGATCGGTGGCTGAATAATTGGTACAAGTGACATATAAGAATATGCCGCTACCGCAATTGGTCCCATTAAGTCTGTCTGCCCAAGCTTTCCGGCAAGGAAAATAGAAGTAGGACCATCGGCTCCACCAATAATGGAAATTGCTGCTGCTGCCTTTCCGTTAAATCCCATAAGCATTGCAAGGAAATACGCACTGTAAATACCAAACTGCGCCGCAGCTCCCAGCAAGAAACTTGCTGGATTGGCAATCAGCGGACCGAAGTCTGTTAGTGCTCCAACACCTAAGAAAATCAGTGAAGGGAGAATACTCCATTCATCTAATAAGTAAAAATAATGTAATAATCCGCCTTCTTCCATAATGGACGGATATAAGTTAACCAGCAGCATACCAAAAGAAATCGGCACTAACAAAAGTGGCTCATATCCTTTGGCGATGGCCAGATATAAGAAGACTAAAGCAACCAGTATCATAATGAAGTTACCTGGCTTTAAGAATGCAAATCCGGTCTGTGCTGCGAGATTCGTCATTGTCTCTACAACATAACTCATAAATCTTCCTCCGTTTTATTTTGCAAATATGCTCTAGTTCATTGTAGCCAGTACATCTCCGCCTTCTACCATATCTCCAACTGCTACTTCCACACTTGCGATAACACCATCCTGTGCTGCACAGATTTCATTCTCCATCTTCATAGCCTCTAATACAAGAACAGCGTCGCCCTTCTTTACAGAAGCACCTGCCTGTGCCTTTACTGCTACGATCTTACCTGGCATTGGTGCTGTAATCTTTACGGCACCGGCACTTCCGGAAGTCTTTGGGGCAGCTTTCTTAGCTGGAGCCGGAACGGCTGCTGGTGTACTTACCGGCGCTGCACTTGCTTCTCCTGCACCTAATTCTTCTACTGCTACATCATAAGCAACACCATTAACTGTAATTCTATAATTTTTCATTGTAAATCCTCCTGAATGATTTTATGTACTTCTAAAATCTTTCTATAACTAACTTTTCAAAACTTTATAAAAAGATTCCAAGAATACATTTTTGCTATCTTCTCTTCACTCTCTTGATTGAACGAACGACCAACTTATCTGCACTGACTGCTGCTCCTCCATTCGCTGCCATGATTGCCGCTGTGATTACTGCGACAAGTTCACCATCATCCACAAGTTCCTCTTCTTCCACAACTTCTTCAAGAATCGGACGCTTTGGAGCCGGTCTTTCTTCCTGCGCAGCCTTTTTCTCTTTCTTAGAAGAACGATTCTTTAACGCTCTTTCAATAGATGGGATATATACAAAAAGAGAAATCAGTAAAGAAATGAAAATCAGTACTGCAAATACAGTTCCCATACCCATCAAAGTATTTAATAAGGCTTGTTCAAATACGTTCATACTCTCACCTCACTATACTGCCGTATGCTTCTTTGTCACTGGAGTTACTTTCTTTCCGTAAAGCATTTCATAAGCAGCGATAAGACGCTTTCTTGTTGCGTCCGGCTCGATGATGTCATCTATATATCCTCTCTTTGCAGCTGCTAATGCACTGCTCTGTCCTTCTGCATATTCCGCAGTTTTCTCTGCGATAAGTGCTGTCTTATTCTTATCTGTATTGATTTCCTCTGCATACATGATACGAACTGCCTGTTCTGCATCCATCATTCCTACAGATGCCTGTGGCCATGCCAGAACAAAGTCAGCTCCGATAGCTTTAGAATTCATTACTTCCGCTGCAGTTCCATAAGCCTCGCCTGCAATGAGATTAATACGAGGTACACTAACCTGTGCAAGTGTTGTCGTAAACTTCGCTAATGCGAGCGCCTGCTTTCTCTCTTCATGTGCGTTGGCACGAAGTCCTGTCACGTTCGTTACAGTAAGAAGAGGAATCGAAAATGCATCACAGAACTTAATAAATCTTTCTGCTTTTTCAAGACCATTTCTTGTTAAAACGGACTCACCATCTACTGGCTGATTTGCAACCGCACCTACTGTCTCTCCATTCAGACGGATAAATGCAGTTACCATCTCTTTGGCATAGGCTGCCTTTGTCTCTATGTACATATTGTTGTCAGAAATAGATTTTAAAATGTAAGCGGCATCATATGCGGCATCATTTAACTCAGGAATAACCCTATTTAAATCATCATCGTTATCAAAATAAACATCTTCTGCTTCATAATCAGAAGGAAGTACATCAACGAGAATACGAAGCTGGTCAAGAAGTGCTTCTTCTGTCTCGCATACAAAATCTACGTTACCAGCCTGCTCAGACTGGAACTGTGCTCCTGCCGTATTCTGACGGGATTCTTCATTCCCCGCTAATGCATTCGGACTGTTGATAAAGAGACTGCCGTTCTCCTTCTCCATCAATGTAAAATCAGACATAGCGGACATTACGGCACTTCCTCCTCCACACATTCCAAATACTGCAGAAATCTGTGGAATCATTCCAGATGCCTGTGCCTGCTTATTAAAAATCGTTCCAAAAGCGTGAAGGGCATCTGTCGCTTCCTGTAATCTAAGTCCTGCACAATCCAGCATTCCAATGATTGGCGCACCTGTTTTCATCGCCAGATCATAAAGGGAAGCAATTTTCTTCGCATGCATCTCACCTACGGAACCTCCAAGTGCGGAAGCATCCTGACTGTAAACATAAACCATGCGGTCATTAATAACTCCGTATCCAGTGATAACACCATCACCTTCTACTTTCTTTGCACCGAGATTATAATCGGTATTACGAGCGGAAACATATCCACCAACTTCCACAAAACTGTGGTCATCAAACAGATAATCAATGCGCTCTCTGGCATTCATTTTTGAATTACCCATATTCTTTCCTCCATAAAAATGCTATATTGTATACCTTGTTGCTCTTTCATTCTATGTAATAATAACAAATTATTATCATGTTAGCAACCATTTTCTGTTAGTTATTTAACATTTATTTTATTTTGCCCATTCCACTAAACAAAATGAACATTCTGCCTATTTGCAAATTTTTTAACAATTCTTTCAATTTTCTTTCTGA
>ENA-ORNR01003079-ORNR01003079.1-human-gut-metagenome-genome-assembly--contig:-NODE-3079-length-12827-cov-16.478155_pt1 | contig 12827 bp, 10 predicted proteins | sample MGYA00242114_ERZ509020 | MGnify/ENA primary metagenome ERZ509020 (study PRJEB26280, sample SAMEA2338758) | human gut metagenome | biome: human gut; feature: human-associated habitat; material: faeces...
GCTACACGTCCGCAGGTTAGTACATATATCTTAGGTTAGTGGCGTTTTTTTGAAGGGTCAATGTCAGTGCAGTTGCACTGATACACTCACGAAAATATTAATGCCTTGTCAGTACGGAAAGTGTTTTTGGCGGTGTTGGCGATATATTTCACTTTGTGTCTTTAATACTAATCTGTTTATCGACAAACCAAGGTGCCGCAAAAACGGCACCTCAATTCTTAATATTTATCGTTTGCGTCCTCTGTAAACTCTTTTTCCGAATTTACAGCCGTGTCAAAATGCGAGATTCCTACAGCTTTTGTTTTCTTTTGTGCAGGAGATTCCGTTTTGACTTTTTCCGTTTTAAAGTCGGCAGATATGGTTTTTATTTCCGATTCGCTGTTTTTCTTCTTGTTTTCGGCTGTGCTTTCGGATTTCTTTATCTGCGTACTTGCAACCGGCTTGCTTTCGTTTTTCTTTATCTGCGTATTCGCAACAGGCTTGCTTTCGGTTTTCTTTTTCTGCGTATTTGCAACAGGCTTGCTTTCAGATGCCTTTTTATCTGTGATGTTATCCGCAGGCTTCTCGGCTTTTGTTTCTTTAGCCTCCGCAGTAGTTTTCTTTATATCCTGTTTGCTTTTTACCGTTTTTTCCTTGTCACGCTTTGGCTCGGACGGCTTTTTAGCTTCCGGGTTATCAGCTTTTTCCGGTTTCGCCGAAGCTGTTTTCTCGCTTTCGGCAGCCTTGCCTGCGGCTTTCACAGGTTCTTCCGCAATCGCCTTTTGGCTTAATTTGAATTTGTTTACCATACCGTCAAGGATAGTCGCCTGTGACGATAATTCTTCTGCCGATGCGGCACATTCTTCGCTTGTAGCGGAGTTTGTCTGTACAACGGAGGAAATCTGATCGACACCTGCTGTTATCTGAGATATAGCTGTCGCCTGTTCTTCGCAGGCTGTTGAAATATCCTCAATCAGATCAGCCGTCTGCGTGGTAGTTTCAACGATAAGAGCAAGCGTTTGCGCCGTATCGTTTGCGATTGCTGTACCGTCCTCTACCGCCTTCATAGAATCTCCGATAAGCGTTGTGGTATCGCTTGCCGCCTGTGCAACCTTGCCTGCAAGATTTCTTACCTCGTCTGCAACTACGGCAAAGCCCTTGCCGGCTTCTCCCGCTCTTGCCGCTTCAACGGCGGCATTAAGTGCAAGAATATTCGTCTGGAACGAAATATCGTCGATGGCTTTTATGATATTTGCTATCTGCTTTGAAGTATCGTCTATCTTGTGCATAGCCTCAAGCAGAATATTCATCTTCTCATTTCCCGAATCAACCAGCTTTGCGGCTTGTTCGGAATTCTTGGCTGCGTCGCCGGCTCTTGCGGCATTGCGGTTTACCTTTTCGGATACTTCCGCAAGCGAAGCGGAAAGCTCTTCCACAGAAGCCGCCTGCCTTGTAGCACCCTCCGAAAGATTTGCGGCGGCAGATGATACCTGCTCCGCACCGTTCGATACCTGAACGCCTGCTGTGCTGATACCGCTCATTGTCTTGTTGAGCGAGAGCATTATTCTTTCGTATGAAGCTCTCAGCTTTGCAAAATCACCAATATAAACATCGGCGGGAGAATATGTAAGATCGCCGTTTCCGAGTGCAGCGAGCATATTGTCAAGGTCTGTGATAATTGCGTTTATCTGTGTTGTTATCTGATTCGTGCTTTCGCTGAGCTGACTTATTTCATTGTCGATATTTTTGCCGAAGTCGAGCGGCTCGGCATGAAGATCTCCCTGTGAAAGCGTCACTATCCTGTCAGAGCAGAGCTTGACGGGCTTGATTACCTTCTTGACTATCGTGAGGATTACCAGAACCGATACGACAAAGCAGATAACAGCTACCGCAGTTCCTATATACAGCGACATCTTTAAGCTGTCTGTGTATTCAGACGGGGTAGCGACAACAAGACAGCTCCATCCTTCCGTATTCGCAATAGGAGCATAGGTTACATATTTATCCACGCCGTCAAGCGTAACCTCCGCAAAGCCTTTTTCGCCTTTTATGGCATTGTTTATGCAGTCCGCTATTCCCTGATATGAGCTGTCCGCCTGTGCAAGCGTCTTGTAGTTTATACGCTCTGTCAGCTTGGTTTCATCGGGATACGCAATTATCGTACCCGTCTGGTCTATCGCCATGGTATAGCCTGTTTCGCCTATTTTCGTCTGACCTATCACGGCTGAGAATGTGTTCATATCAACACACGCCATAAGTACGCTTCTGAGCGTTGTATTGTCACTGTCGAACATAGGTATCGCAACATCCATAAGAACGTGCTTCAGATCCTTTGCGGCATAAGGCTCGCCCTGTGCTGTTTTTTTGGTTTCCACAGCTTTTTTGAAGCTCTCGTTTTCCGAGTAATCAAGCGTTTCGGAATAGAAACACTTGCCGTCTGTATTCACGATTTTTATATCGGTCAGCATAGGGTTCTTTGAAAGTATCGAGAGGCACTTAGTGGAAAGAGCACCCGTATCCGTCAGATCGTCAAATCCCGAATCATACGCAATCTGCTGCAGCTCCGCAGTGATGGAGCTTAGCTGATTGGAAACGGTATTCGAAGACATATCCGCAACCTCGGTCAGCTGATTTTTCAGCGACTCCTGTAAAAAGTTGTAGTTTATGCCTATATTCACACCGCCGACGATAAGGAGCGAGCCGCCTACCGCAAGACACATCCATTTGAATATCCTGCCTGTGAGCGATTTACGCTTTTTCTGCACCTGCTTTGCACCGTCGGAGATTTTGTCAAATTCTTTTGATATATCCTTTTTAGCTGACATTAGCCTGTCCTCCCGGATTTGTTATGTTGTATGTTATTACTAAATCATACCACATTATAAGAGTAAAGTCAAATAACTGAAGCATTTTCCACGGCAGTTTTCATAACTGCAATAAAAAACACACCGTGAAATTGTTTATTCTGCACATATTTATCGTTGCTCAGCTTGCCGCTGTTATTTCGTATGCCTGTTGATGTACTTGCTGTGCAGTTTTGAGTACATTATCTTCTGACCCGTGTAAAGTCCGTAGTAGCCCGATAAAATGTAGCTTACCGAGCAGGCGGCGGCAAAGAATATTATGCCCTCTCCGCCGAAAAGCTCAATGCTGAGTAAAAGTGAGGTTACAGGGCAGTTTACCACGCCGCAGAACAGCGAAACAAGTCCGAGTGCGGCAGTGAACTGAGGCGGCAGACCGACCAGTGTTCCGAACAGATTTCCGAATGTAGCGCCTATGAAAAATGACGGAACTATCTCTCCGCCCTTGTAGCCGCCGGCAATGGTTATCACAGTGAATAACAGCTTCAGAGCGAATGCTTCGGGGCGTGTAGTGCCGGACATAGCGTCAGCAATGATATTCATTCCCGCTCCGTTGTAATCCGTTCCGAATACAGCGGTCAGTATTACTATCGCACAGCCGCATATGAAAATTCTGATATAGTTGTTCTTGATTTTTGCCGATAACAGCTTTGACAGCTTATGGAGCGAATAGCAGAAGACAATGCTTAGCAATGCCGTGCCTACGCCGAGTATCATCGCAAACGCTATGTTCATAACGGAAATATCCGGTATCACTACTTTATATGTTACCGGCACTATTCCGAACAGGTGAGAAATTCCCAGTGCAACCGCCGCAGAGAAAAAGCACGGAACAATAGCTGAGTAATAAAACACTCCTACGCTGATAACCTCCATAGCGAAGAATGTTGCAGTGACAGGAGTACCGAACAGTGCCGAAAAAAGTCCGCTCATTCCGCACATTACCAGAAGATTGCCGTTGCGTTCATCCATCTTGAGAATTCTTGCTATTTCCGCCGACAGCCCTCCGCCTATCTGGAGCGCCGCACCTTCACGACCTGCCGAACCTCCGAACAGATGAGTGATAAAGGCGGATATAAAAATAAGAGGAGCCATTCTGACCGGTATTTTTCCCTCGGTTCTGATTGAGGTGATTATTATATTGGTGCCTGGATCGTTTTTCAGACCGCAGATACTGTAGAGGAAAACTATTACAAGACCTGCGACCGGCAGGAAGTATACCATAAATGAATGCCCTGTGCGGAATTCTGTCGCAAACTCCATGCAAAGATGGAACAGCGAGCCGATAACACCACAGCAAATGCCCGTTATCCCCGACAGCAAAAGCCACTTGAAAAATGTTTTAAGCGTTATGTAGAGCCTTTCACTGCGGATACGCAGATGATTAAGCAGTTTGTTCATAATTATATCTGACCCTCTCTGACGGAAACTTCTGCAGATGATAACGTGTGCATATCCCCGTTTTCATCTCTTACTATCAATCTTGCATTTTTATCAATGTCAACGGCGGTAGCATAATATTCCGCATTTGACGATATGACCTTTATCCGCTTTCCTATCACGACCGAATAGCTTTTGTATTCTTCTGTCAGCTTTTCAACAGACATACGTTCGCATATATCGAAGAAGTTGTTCAGTATTTCGGCGGCAAGGGCGCATTTCAGCTCGTTTCCCGCCGCTTCTTCGGAATAAAGGCTGGAGGCAATATCGGAAATCTCGGACGGGAAACCGCCTTTCGGACGGCTGATATTGATACCGAGTCCCATTACGGCATATTGCAGGCTTCCGCTTTCAAAGTCGGTGACCGCTTCAGTGAGGATACCGCAGATTTTTTTGCCGTTCAGCATTATATCGTTTATCCACTTGATACCGGCTTTTATTCCGCATACCTTTTCGATGGCTCTTACAACCGATACAGCCGCACCTGCGGTAATGAAGAACGCTTTGTCGGCTTTGAAATCGGGGCGGAGAAGCACAGACATATAAATGCCTGTGTCGGCAGGCGAGTAGAAGCTCTTTCCGTGTCTGCCTCTGCCTTCGGTCTGCTCGTTTGCGATAAGAACGGTTTTGCTTGGTGCGCCGTTTTCGGCGGATATGCGGAGCAGGGTATTTGTGGATGTGACAGTATCCTTTATCGTAATATCGGCATCGGCGGCAGATTTTTTCAGCAGCTGCCTTATGCGCAAAATACCGTAGCGTGTGAAATCATCCGTTTCGCCGCCCGAAAGCAGATAGCCCTTGTTTTGCGCCGCATCAATTATAAACCCGTCCGCCCTTAAAGAGTTGATGGCTTTCCAGACAGCGTTACGGCTGACGTAAAGCTGCTTTGATATTTCTTCGCCGGAAACGAATTTCCCTTTACTGCTCATAAGTATAAGCAGGACTTGTTCTTTCAATTTCATAATAAGTTATTACCTTTCGCTGTCACCCTGCAGATTGTAAGGTTGACAATACGGATGCTCAAAACCGCAGAATATATCTGCGGTCAGAGGTATCAATTACAGCTTTTCGAGCATATCGGTTGTTTCGTCAAGCCAATTTCCGTCATAAAGCTCGATAAGACCCTTATCGCAGGCGGCGGCTAATTTCGGGTTGATAGGCATTCTTGCTATATTCTTTATGCCGTATTTTGCGGCAACTTCGTCTATATGACTTTCACCGAATATGCTGTGACGTGATTTGCAGTCGGGGCATTCGAAATATGACATATTTTCAACTATACCGAGTACGGAAACGTCCATCATTTCAGCCATTTTAACAGCCTTGCCGACAATCATCGAAACCAGCTCCTGAGGAGAGGTTACAACAATAATTCCGTCAACGGGAAGTGACTGGAACACGGTAAGCGGTACATCGCCTGTTCCGGGGGGCATATCAACAAACATATAATCAACATCGTTCCAGATTACGTCTGTCCAGAACTGCTTTACGGTATTTGCGATAACAGGACCTCTCCATACAACAGGGTCGGTTTCATCGGGCAGAAGCAGGTTAACAGACATGACCTCAATACCGGTCTTTGTCATAACGGGGTAGATGCCGTTGTTGTCGCCGGTAGCTTTTCCGTGAAGACCGAACGCCTTCGGGATAGACGGACCTGTTATATCTGCGTCAAGAACTGCCGTCTTGAAGCCTTTTCTCTGCATAGCTACGGCAAGGAGAGATGTGACCATAGACTTACCTACGCCGCCCTTACCGCTGACAATTCCTATAACCTTCTTTATATGTGACAGCTCGTGGGGCTTTTCAAGAAAGCTCTGAGGTGTCGTTCTTTCACCGCAGTTCTGTGAACATGAACTGCAATCGTGAGTACATTCGCTCATAAAATCGTTTCCTTTCAATCGGCGAAAGCCGTTTATTCTGCGCTTTATCCGGCTTTATTTGTTATTTGATAGTATACCACTATCGCATTCAAAAATCAAGGCGGATATCAAGGCAAAACCGCACAATTAACGGCTGTCGCCTTTGCCGCACGCTAAGCTTGCATATTTTCCGCCATCTTGCACAAATTTCGCTTGACAGGCGTCAGCCTGCCCGCACTCAATTTATACAATCTGACGAAAAATCTACTAAGCAATCGCACGACAATAATTATGCGGTATTGCCTTAAAAGAGTAAATCAGTCCGTTTTTGAACAAAACAAAACCGCCGGAACGGTCCGGCGGTTCAGATCGCTTTTAATTAATCGTGGTGGCAACCGCAGTCGCATTCCTCGTCCTCTAAGCAGCTGAGATCAAATTCAAGATTTTCTCCGCAGTTAGGGCAGGGAATCTCACCCGACTGAATAACGTCGAAATCAACTGTGATAGTGTTTCCGCAGTTAGGGCAGGTTACTTCGTACATATCATCGTCGTAATCGTCCTCATCGCAGCATTCGTCACAATCACAATCATCGTAATCGTCTTCTTCATCACCGTAAACGACATCTTCAAGGCAGTCAACGCTTTCTTCCATGTCGGTCATAACGTCTGCAACATCGTTCAGTTCTTCGTCAATATCGCCCAGTGTCAGTGCAATATCGTCAAGAACGTCAACGATAGCTGCAAGCACTTTGCCTTCCTTAGTTGAATCATCAACACCCAGACCTTCTGCAAGTCCCTTGATGTATGATACCTTTTCTGCAACTGTCATAGTAAAAATCCTCCTTTTACTGTCTGCAATTACTTCAAGCAACCGTTATATGATTACTTGTTTGTTACACGCTCCATATATTCGCCTGTTCTTGTATCGATACGGATTATATCTCCGATCTCAACGAACAGAGGAACACGGATTTCAGCACCTGTTTCAAGAGTAGCGGGCTTAGTTACATTTGTAGCTGTATCGCCTCTGAAGCCGGGGTCTGTGTCTGTGATTTCAAGCTCTACAAAGTTGGGAGGCTCTACACCGAAAACCTTGCCCTTATATGAAAGAACTTTACATACCATATTTTCCTTTACGAACTTGAAGTTGTCCGAAAGCTCTGCCTTGTTTATCGGCACGTCCTCGTATGTCTCTGAATCCATGAAGTGATAGAGATCGCCGTCATTATAGGTGTACTCCATGTCTTTTCTTTCAACATAAGCTGTGGGGAACTTAGCTGTGGGGTTGTAGGACTTTTCAACTACCGAGCCGGTAATTACGTTTCTGATCTTGGTTCTGACGAAAGCGGCACCTTTACCGGGCTTTACGTGCTGGAACTCAATGATCTGCATTACGTTGCCGTCCTCTTCAAAGGTCATACCGTTTCTGAAATCGCCTGCTGTGATCATATTTTAAAATACCTCCGTATATTTTATCGGGTTTATGCGGAAAAATACCGCCGCTGAAAGCCGTTTTTGTTTTTATCTCTCAGCCCCATATTCTATCTATTATATTTTACATTATTCCCGCCGTAATTGCAATACCTTTTTGAAACCTTTTTTAAATTTTTTTGCTTTTCGCTTTTGCTTCAGTTCTTAATTACGGTTTTATACTTTTTAAAATAGATTATCCCTTACGGCATACAACCGATTTTTATTTAAATTTACTTTATTTACGGCTAAATAGCCGTGTAACAATGTTACAATAGGTAAATATGTGGAAAATGTTGTGTGCAGTTTGTGCAAAACTAACAAAAAATTGAATTTGCTTTGTTAACATTGCCTATTGATTATAAAATCGTTTTCATTTATAATTTAGATAGCAAATAAAGATATTTGCGAAATCGCAAAACGAAATTAACGGAGGACATTAAAATGAAGTTAAGAAAAATTATGGCAGGTATTGTTGCTACATCAGTAGCAGGTACAATGGCTGTTGCAGCATCAGCACAGTATGATGCATTCGTTATGTACGCATCAGGCAACTGGTATCCCGCACTTATTGCGGATGCCAGCGGTCATTTTGAGGACCCTAATTCAGGCGCAGTCACAGAGTGGACATCAGGCACTGCAGAAGTTACTAAGGACGGTACATACACAGTATCTCTCTCTAACATCAAGGGTACCGGTGTTGATGAAGAAACAGGCGAAAAAACACTGCTTCCTGCAGCGTGCGAAGGCGCTGCAGTATTCAACGTTGATATCCCTGACCTCGCTACAACTTTAGGCATCGGCGGAAACAGCGAAGGCTTTGATGCGAATATGACACCTGCTGAAAAGATGGCATTTGCTAAGTCTAAGGGCGTTAACGTAACCGACGTTAAGATCTCAGTGGTTACGGACGGCGAAACAACAGAAGTTGCTGTTGATTCAAGCAAGATCCTCTTCGGTGATATCGAAAATAACGGCAAGCTCCGTATCGAGCTTTACAACCAGTTCGGTGACACATCGAAGGATGCTCCTTTAAATACTTCGGACATCTTCTTCAATGATAGCCTGAATGTTACATTCACAATCACAGGTATCGACGCTATCACGGGTGGAAACATTAAGCCCGCTCCTACACCTGCTCCCGCTGACACAACAGCTCCCGCTGATACAACAGCTCCCACAACAGGCGATTCTACAAAGCCCAACACAAACACAGGTGTTGAAGGCGTTGCAGCAGTTGCAGGCGTTGCACTTCTCGCAGCCGGCGCTGTAGTAGTTGCTAAGAAGAGAAAGTAATTTCTGTTCACGGTAAATAACATTAATATGTAGCAAAAGCCCACGCATTTCGGTGCGTGGGCTTTTTGTGCGTAAAAGCACCGTAAAGCCGGATTTCGCAGGCAGAAAAAACAGAGCATATCGGTTATCCGTTCCGATATGCTCTGTACTGCTTAAAATGTCCGATATAATTGCTTACGGCAACATATTCCTGTGCTTAGTTCTGTGGCATTATGACTTTAACCGCAGAGATTACGGCAACAGCTTACTGTGCGCTGATAACCATCTTGTATCTTGCGAATTTTTTGCCTTCAAGTATCTGTATACCCTTCTTTTCCTTGAAAATTCCGCTGTCATCATCATAATCGTCACTGCCGCACCACGGCTCAATGCAGATGAATCCTGCACGTTTTCCCGCAGGTGTCCACAGCCCGAGCGTTTCGAAGCCCTCAAAAGCTATGCAGGCAAGCGTCTTTTTGCCCTGTACGAGCTTTACGGCTCTTGACTTTATGTTATCAAAATAAACCACATCGTTATCAAACATATCGTAGCTCAGCGGCAGCTTTGACGAGCCGTCAAGACGCTGTATGCGTTCCTTGCTTCTGAACAGCCTTGTATCAAGATCCATAACCGGAGTCGACGCTTTCTCACGCTTTTCAAATACCAGCGTGCAGTTGTCAAGATCATCGCAGGCTATGGCAGGATGCGCTCCGATGCAGAACGGTATGCTGTGAAACCCGGGGTTGAAAACGCTGTAGCAGATTTCTATCCTGTCGTCAAACAGATTGTACTGTAAGCTAAGCTCAACGCTATAAGGATAGCCGTTTTTCACGGGTGCGTACTTGTACTGCAGAATGAGCGAGTTGCTGTTTTTTCTTACTGTTGTAAATGTATTGTCACGGGCGAATCCGTGCTTTGTAAGAGAGATTTCCTTCCCGTCAATTATGGTCTTGTTGTTTTTTACATTTCCTATCGCAGGAAAAAGCACGGGTGAAGTCTTTCCCCAAAAAGCAGGGTCGCCGCACCACATTATCTCTCTGCCGCCTATTACAAGCGACTTAAGCTCTGCGCCCTCTGAAGCTATTACGGCTTTGGCGTTTTTTGTTGTCAGCTCAGTTGTCATTTAAGTACCTCGTCTTTTACTGCTCGTAAGCTGTCAGCTTATCATTTTCGATCGTCAGTTTCGGATTGTTGAACTTCCAGCTTTTGATAAATTCTGGTATTTTCTTTGTCGTACCCTTAAAATCGGGTAATTCGCTCAGTGTGATAACCTTTTCGCTTGAATATACGCTCTTGAGAAATTCCTCAGACATACGTTCCGTATTTACCGAAGGAGTGCCCCCAAGCTGTGTTATAACAGCTCCCGAGCCGTTTGAGGCGCATACGAATTCCTTGCACCACGGAGCGTAATAAAGCCATTTTACTTTGCTGTCAGCCTTGAACACTTCTTCGGGGTCAGGTATGTATCCTACCTCAGACAGAGCGGACATTTTTCCTATATCATCGGTGTACTTGGAAAGCGTGTTGTATGAAGCAATCTGCGCCGAGTGATCCTCTGAGGACGGGTATACGTCCATACCGCCTATATCATAGGTGTTAGCGTTGACCGTTGCTTTTTTCGACTGACCGTTCCATACCCAGATAAGATTTGTCAGCTTGTGGTAATTCTCAAGGCGGTCATATAATATGTACCATAGCTTCTGATAAAGCTGTTTATCATAGGTATCCCTGTCCTTAACGCCCCACCAGAACCAAGCGCCGCTTGCTTCGTGCAGAGGTCGCCATATAACAGGAACGCCGGCTGTTTCAAGGCGCTGTAAATAAAGTGCAATAGTATCAATATCCTTGATTATTACCTTATATTCATCGGTGCCGGGAGTTACGGCTTTTTCAAGGCTGAAGTCCCGTATTTCATCGCTGTAGAATGCTGTGCCTTTGACGCTTTTGTCGCTCATATCAACGGGAACCTTCCAGTGCCAGCAGAAAGCAACGATGCCGTTCTGCTCGTTGTGCCACTTTATCGCTTCTTCAATCTGTGTGTAATCGGGCGTGTCCGTACCCTGAGCGTAAAGGAAGTCAAAGCCCATGATAGCAGGCATATCGCCTGTTGTATTGTAGTACATTATATTCTCAAACTGGCTTGCGTCGGAATACTGCTGACCTGCGATAATCTGCTTTCCGTAGACGCTCTTAAGGTAGTTGAAAAGCTCCAGTGTTTCCTCGTTTGTGTTCTCGGATACAGGCTTAGAGCCGTCCGGGGTCTTTGCTTCGAGCTTCTTGATAAGTGCGTCAACATCGGTTTCGTACTTTAACGCAACATCCATATCTATGTTGCCGTCAGCGTCGACAGCAATGGGATTTGAGCGGAGCTTCTGCTCTGTGTTTGCGTCGTCGGTTGCAGACGAGGTAGTATTGCCGGAATTATCCCCGTTTCCTGATGCGGTGCTGTCATTGCAGGCTGTCACTGACAGTATCATTGACACGGCTAAAATTGCCGCAAGCGTTTTTTTCATTGAAAAAATCCTTTCATTTTAGCTAAATTTAATCTTGATTATGGCGGAATTTAATCCGCATAAGCTAATTATAACAAATCCACAAGTAAAATTCAATAGAAAAAGGAAAATGTGTTGCTATTTTGTCTGCATATAGCAGAAATATTTGTAAATTATGTCAAGGCAACTTACCGTTCTTGTATTCCTTCGGGGTAACGCCGACCGCCTCGCTGAACGCACGGCAGAAATGGCTCTGTGACGAGAAACCCAGTAATGATGCGATGTCAGCTATGGTGTGAGTGCCATCCTTAAGCATACCTTTTGCGGCATTTATACGGGAGGCATTGATGTACTCGTGGATGCCCATACCGATCTCAGCTTTGAAAAGGCGGTGCAGATGGGAGCGGTCATAGCCTGCTTCATCGGCTATCTGCTGTACGGTAAGGCGCTTTCCTGTGTTCTCGGAAATCATCTTTATAGCGGTGCGAACCGGCACTGAGAGCCGTTTCGCACGTCTTAGCCGTTGCATACGGACGGCATAATCCATTACCATTTCGTTATTAAGATCTATAACCTGTTCAATCGATGTGCATATATCTGCTCGCCTTATGTATATGTCGCTGAGAGTATATGCGGTTTCCTCAGACATACCTGCGGCTATGCAGGTACGGGCGACTACGGCGGCGCAGACTACAAGGTGATAAATCTGATTGCGGAGTGGATCGTCCGAAAGCTGACCTTTTCCGCTTTCAATATCAGCGTCATATTTTAACTTAGCTTCTAATAACTGGTTAATATCACCTGATGCAATAAGAGCGAATACCGAGTTTTCATTTTCGATAGGCTCGTGGTAAAATTCCTGAGCCTGCTGTACATAGAGCAGCTTTTCGGGTTCGGTATTTTCATTTTTTTCATCTTCATCAGTGATGCGACAGGTTGTAGTTTTATGCTGATTGTAAACGTTATTTTCGGTGTTTGCAGTGGTTTTCGGAGCATTTTTTGCCATAATATTCCTCCTTAATCTTTAAATCGGTCTTTTTATCATTATACAACAAAAGTGCAAAAATAGCAACAATTTTGATAAGGGTAATTTTGGGTGTTGTAAAATATATTGGCGAGATTTATTAAAGCGAATATAATTAAATTGTGATATATAATAATGATAGTAAAACAGATGATTAAATATGTGGAAATGTTAAAATATGGTGTGGCAGCGTAACGTGATAGTTAGAATGCAATTGAATGCGTAAAGTTTTTATGTAACATTCGAGGTATACTAATTGTTTGTAGATAAGCATTTTGATATATCTTTAAGCATTTATATATAATTACAAGCTACCGATAGTGCTATTTGTCGGACAGCACCTCACCTTTGACAAGGGAGGCAAGAATTTGGTGCGGAGCGAGGGATAGTGCGGTTTTGGAAGGGTTGGTGTGGGTCGAAGGGA
>ENA-ORNR01003083-ORNR01003083.1-human-gut-metagenome-genome-assembly--contig:-NODE-3083-length-12816-cov-3.075308_pt1 | contig 12816 bp, 8 predicted proteins | sample MGYA00242114_ERZ509020 | MGnify/ENA primary metagenome ERZ509020 (study PRJEB26280, sample SAMEA2338758) | human gut metagenome | biome: human gut; feature: human-associated habitat; material: faeces...
CTCTTCCGATCTATCAATTTGGATGTCCGGATAGCGCCTAACAACGGAGCCGGGATGTCTTCGCCTTCGCCCGTGGCTGCGGCGGGTTGTGCCGTCGGTGCGGCGGACGTCTGGGCCGGTGCGGTTTGTTCTCCGTAGGCGATGTCCACCTTGTAAGATTGTCCGTTCACGGTGACGGTAACGGTAGAAGGCTGTGCCGGTGCGCTTCCTGCGCCGGCTGGTGCGGCGGCAGCCTCGCGTCTCTTTTGCAGGTCGGCCAGGAAGTCCTGTTTGGCCTTGCCGCTCTTGTAAGCCTCATACTGCGACGGGTGCATGGCATACTCGAAGAGTTCCTCGTCGTCTTGTCCCGTGTCCCAACCTTTTTCGGCCATCATCTGGCGGTATTTGTCCAGTTCGTCCGGATAGTTGGCTTGCGGGTCGGTGTCGGAGAACTTCCGTCCTTGTGCTTCGGCCAGTGCCTTCAGTTCCGGTGCCACTTCGCCCGGCAGGCGTCCGGCCTTGCCCAAAATCATGTCCCAGATGTCGTCGGCAATCATACTCCAGCGTTCTTTGCCTTTCTCCATTTGGATGACGTTCATCAAGGCCAGGTTTTTCACATATTGGCTGAACGGAGTCACGAGGCAGGGGTATCCCACCTTGGGCCAGATGTAGGCCACTTCGTCGAACAGCTTGACGAGCAATTCGTCCTGCGTCAGTTCGGCTTGCCCGTGTTTGGCCTTCCATTTGTTGAGCGACTCCAGGTTGGTCTCCAGGTCGGCCATAAGCGAACCCATCATGCCGCCCGGCAGTCCCGGGGCGATGAGCAGGGAGTTGTTGATACGGTTGAGCGGATTGCAGTAGAGTCCGAGGAAGTCGTCCATCATTTCCTGTATCTGCGAGCGTACCTCCATGTAGGCCGCCATATTGATTTCTTTCACCTTGAAGCCTGCGTCCTTCAGCATGGCCTGTACGGCCAGGATGTCGGCGTGTCCCGTACCCCATGCCAACGGGGCTACGGCCGTATCCACGTAGTCGCATCCATTCTTGCACACTTCGAGGATGGAAGCCATGTTGAAACCCGGTCCCGCATGGGAATGGTATTGCACGATGATGTCTTTCTTGTAAGCCTTGATGCCCGCACAGATTTTACCGAGGGTTTCGGGGCGGCCGATACCCGCCATGTCCTTCAGGCAGATTTCGTCGCATCCCAAGTCTATAAGCTGTCGGGCCATGTCCACGTAGTAGTCCACCGTGTGGATAGGCGAGTGGGTGATGCAAAGGCTGCACTGCGAAATCATGCCGGCTTCCTTGGCGTAACGGATGCTGGGTGCGATGTTGCGGATGTCGTTCAGCCCGCAAAACGTACGGGTGATGTCCGTGCCCTGCGCTTTCTTGACTTTATAGAACAGGCGGCGTACGTCGGCCGGTACGGGACTCATGCGCAGGCCGTTCAGTGCACGGTCGAGCATGTGGGTCTGGATGCCTGCTTCGTGGAACGGTTTCGTCCATTGGCGCACGGCGTTGTTCGGGTTTTCCCCGAAAAGGAGGTTTACCTGTTCAAAACCGCCCCCGTTGGTTTCCACACGGTCGAAACATCCCATTCTGATAATGGCGGGAGCCACTTTCACCAACTGGTCCACGCGCGGCACGTATTTTCCGGCGCTTTGCCACATGTCGCGGAACACCAGGCTGAATTTTACTTCTCTTTTTTCCATTGTATGTTTTTTCTTTTAAAATTCGATGATTGTTTGTGCTTATAAGCGTTCTACCTTGCTCACGCTTCCCTTGCCTCCGGTGATTTGGCTGACAGCCTCCCGGATGACGGCCAGTGTCTGGGCGTCGATAGCCGTGGCCGTACCGGGTGCGGGCTTCCGTTTCGGAGCCACCGTTTCTTCGGGGGCTACTTTGTTGACTATCTGAATCAGCCATTTGCCCAACTGGATGACAATCATGAGGATGATGAACACCGTAACCATGCCCACCACCATGAGTTGTAATGCTAAACCTATGTTTTCCATTGTTTTGGTGATAATTTATTATGTGAACTTGTCCTTTTGTGTCTGTTTCATGTTATTGCCCGCTAAATTACAAAATTTTCTTGTGGGATGGAAGAATAAGCGTGGAAAAATACTCTTAAAAAAATGCAATATCGGAGCTCGGTATGTATGGAGACTTTTCAGGAAGTTGCTGAAAAGCCTGTTTGAAATAAATGATACGAAAATGCGGGTTTATGGAACAAAAAGAAAGGTAATAGCTTGTTTAGAGAGGGAACGAATGATTGTAAAAAACACCATTCAGACAATTTTCACTTCGTTTCCTTTATGTTTTTTTACAGTTTCGGGATGCTTTTAAATCTTGTTGACAGATTTTAAGAATCAATCTCAGCTGAATGATTTTTCGTTCGGCTGAAAAAACGTTTTTTTTCTCCGCAGGATGTGGAAAAAACATCTGCCCGATGGCGCGCCGACAGGTAGAAACTGGTGTAGGGAAGTACGTAAATCGCCATCTTTTTCTCTATTTGGAGGTCGGAAGTTGTCGAAATCAGGATGGCACAATGAGAGGTGGAGCTTCTTTGGGGCTTACGTGCTTTTCGCTTGTTTGCGCGTTGTATGCCTCATTCTTGTGCAAGAAGTAAGCAAAAGTTGTGGCAGGGGGGCACAAAGGGTTTCTGCAAATGCGTGAGAATCGTTTCTTTTCTCCATGTGTGCCTGCATGTCCGGAATATGCGATTCTGAGGAGGCGGAAGTGACAATTTGACAAAATGATATTTGGACAAAAGAACATAAGAACAAAAAGCCTTTTAAGACTTGAAAATATGTTCTTTTGTTCTTATGTCTAAAATATAGATATTCTGTCTAAAAACAGTTCATACCGATGTCCGGGTCCTTATCTTTCCGCTTCGATTTCCACCCCGGCTTCGCGGCAATCGGCCCCCATCGGCGGATTTTCCTTGGTCAGGGTCAGGTGGATGCGGCTGATGGAAGGGAAGTCGTCGAAGAGCCTTTGAAGAATCCGCCCCGCCACGTGTTCCAACAACTTTGAAGGGATGTCCATTTCCGCTTTGATGCTTTCGTATAAGTCGGCATAGCTCACTGTGCCCTCCAACCGGTCGGTCCGCATGGCCTCGTTGAAATCCGTGTCGGCTTCTATCCCGACGTGGAAGTAAGCGCCTGTCAGTTGTTCTTGCGGATCCACGCCATGGTGGGCATAGAAACGTACGCGGGGCAGCAGGATGCGGCTGTTCTTCACTTTCATAGAGCCTATCCGCATCTGGAGGCGCCGCAGTGCTTACAGATGAGGCATCCTTCTTGATATACCAACGATTCGTGACCGCAGTTCGGGCATTTCATACCTTTGGCTTCCGTGCCGTCCGTGATGTATTTCTTCAGGGCGCGTTCCACGCCGTTTTTCCAAGTGTTGATACTTTGGCTCTCCAGTTGCAGCGAACCGACGAGCTTGATGACATGGTCCAATGGCATGCGGTAACGCAGCACACCGGAAATCAGCTTGGCATAGTTCCAATATTCCTTGTTGAACTTCTCGGAAAGTCCTTCCACGGTGGTCTTGTATCCCTTCTTGTTTTCGAACTGGAAGTCGTAACGTTTGTTGCCGTCTTCGTCCACGTTCTTGATGATGCGTCCTTTCATGACGCTTTTCGGAAGGACGATTCCCTCGTCGTCATCTTGAATACCCGTGAAGATTTCGTAGGGATAGCCGTTCAACAGTCCGACGAAAGCTACCCATTTTTCTTTGTTGTTCTGGAAGCGTACCACGTCGCATTCCAATACTTGCGGACGTTTTTCCGTCACTTCGGGACTTTTGCAGGGAAGTTCCGGCTGTTTTTTCTCGTTCTTCACGGAAATCATCACGCCCGAACGCGAACCGTCGCGATAGATGGTACAACCCTTGCATCCCGAACGCCAAGCCTCCACATAGAGTTGGTTGACCAGTTCTTCGTCCACATTGTTCGGCAGGTTGACCGTCACGCTGATACTGTGGTCCACCCACTTCTGGATGGCTCCCTGCATTTTGACTTTCATCAGCCAGTCCACGTCGTTGGCCGTGGCCTTATAATAAGGAGAACGTGCCACCAATTCGTCGATTTCCTCTTGCGTGTAACGTTTTTCCGTGTCGTATCCGTTGATTTTCATCCACGTGAGGAACTTATGGTGATAGACGATGTATTCCTCGAAGGCATCGCCCGTCTCGTCGATGAAGTCGATATGTACTTCCGGGTCGTTCGGGTTGACCTTGCGCCGGCGTTTGTACACGGGCAGGAATACCGGTTCAATCCCAGATGTGGTCTGTGTCATGAGACTGGTCGTCCCCGTCGGGGCGATGGTGAGGCAAGCGATGTTGCGTCGTCCGTATTTTACCATGTTTTCGTACAGTTCCGGGTCTGCCTCGCGCAAGCGGTTGATGAACGGGTTGTTCTTTTCGCGTTCGGCGTCGAAGATTTCAAATGCCCCGCGTTCTTTGGCCATCTGTACCGATGAACGGTATGCCTGCAGGGCCACGGTCTTGTGTACTTCCACGGCAAAGTCCGTGGCTTCTTGCGTGCCGTAACGGAGGCCGAGTGCGGCCAACATGTCACCTTCTGCCGTGATGCCTACGCCTGTACGCCGTCCCTGTCCGCTTTTCTTGTATATCTTTTCCCACAAATGACGTTCCGTGCCCTTTACTTCCTCGGATTCCGGGTCGGCGTCTACTTTTTGGAGAATCATTTCAATCTTTTCCAGTTCCAGGTCGATGATGTCGTCCATCAACCGTTGGGCCAGTTGCACATGTTTCTTGAACAAATCGAAATCGAAATAGGCTTCCGGCGTGAACGGGTTGACCACGTAAGCGTAAAGGTTGATGGCCAACAGGCGGCAACTGTCATACGGGCAAAGCGGTATCTCGCCGCAGGGGTTCGTGCTCACGGTGTGGAAACCAAGATCGGCATAGCAGTCGGGCACGGATTCACGCAGGATCGTGTCCCAGAACAAGACGCCGGGTTCGGCGCTTTTCCATGCGTTATGCACGATTTTCTTCCACAAATCCTGTGCGTTGATGTCCTTGGCCACCATGGGAGAAGAACTGTCGATGGGGTATTGCTGCGTGTAGGATTTTCCTTCAATGGCAGCGTGCATGAATTCATCGTCGATCTTGACGGATACGTTCGCTCCCGTGACTTTGCCTTCCGTCATTTTGGCATCGATGAACGATTCGGAGTCCGGGTGCTTGATGCTGACGGACAACATCAGTGCGCCCCGCCGTCCGTCTTGTGCCACCTCGCGCGTCGAGTTGCTGTATCGTTCCATGAAAGGGACGAGGCCGGTAGAAGTCAGGGCCGAATTTTTCACGGGCGAGCCTTTCGGGCGGATGTGCGACAGGTCATGGCCTACGCCGCCGCGCCGTTTCATCAGTTGCACCTGTTCTTCGTCGATGCGGATGATGCCGCCGTATGAGTCGGCTTGTCCGTCCAGACCGATGACGAAGCAGTTGGAGAGCGATGCGATTTGGTGGTTGTTGCCGATTCCGGTCATGGGACTGCCTGCCGGGATGATGTATTTGAAGTGATCAAGAAGTTCGAATATTTCTTCTGCCTTGAGCGGATTCGCATATTTGTTTTCGATGCGGGCGATTTCGTTCGCGATACGCCAGTGCATGTCTTCGGGCGATACTTCATAAATATGGCCGTATGAGTCTTTCATGGAGTATTTGTTCACCCACACTCTTGCGGCCAACTCATCTCCGTTGAAATATTGAAGGGCAGCCTCAAAGGCTTCGTCATAACTGTAAGTCTTCTCTTTCACGACTGTTTGAATTTAAATGGTTTACTTTAGGATTCCGTTATCAGATTTTGTAGAAGCAATAGCGGTCAATCCGGAAGGACGTTGCAAAACTACACATGTTTTCTGATATGACCAAAGGAAAAACTTAAAATCTTGTCTTTTTATGGAAAGTTTTCCATTCTTTTGTGTTATTCGTTTGATTATGAGTTTGATGCATTTTAAACGAATCGGAAAAGTTATCCAAAAATGAAAATCTTAAGAAATAAAAACCTTTGAAATCTAATCTATTATGAATCATTTTGTGTATCTTTGTCCGAAGTAAAAAACGAATGAATCATGGAAACAGTAAAGAACCGCAGAAGTATTCGGAAGTATGCCGGAAAACCGGTGGATGAGGGACTGTTGCGTCGGCTTTTGGAAGTATCGGAACGCACGCAGACCATGGGGAACATGCAACTTTATAGCGTGGTGGTGACGCGTAGCGAAGAGATGAAAAAGCGTTTGGCACCGGCGCATTTCAATCAGCTTATGGTGACTCAGGCACCTGTGGTCCTGACGGTATGTGCGGATTTCAACCGTACGGTCAAATGGGCGGAGCAGCGCAAGGCGCAGCCCGGATATGACAATTTTCTTTCATTTTTGAATGCCGCTACGGATGCGCTGTTGTTTACGCAGACGTTTTGTAATTTGGCCGAGGCGGAAGGGTTGGGGATTTGTTATTTAGGTACGACTTTATATATGCCGTCCCAAATTATCGACATCTTGCAGTTGCCCCGCTTGGTGATGCCGGTGGCGACACTCACCGTCGGATGGCCCGATGAGCATCCCGGGCAGACCGACCGTCTGCCTTTGGAGGCTGTGGTACATGAAGAGACCTATCACGATTATATCCCCGAAACTATCGACCGGTATTACGGGCCGAAAGAACAATTACCAGAGAACAGGCATTTTGTGGAAATCAACCACAAGGAGACGTTGGCTCAAATCTTCACGGATATCCGTTACACCCGTAAGGATAACGAGGCTATGAGCCGGGGTATGTTGGAGGCTTTGAAACGTCAGGGGTTTTTAGATTGACGGGCGCAGGCATGCGTGGTAAGAGCGTGCCTTTTACTCTGTGTTAAATAAACTTAACGGGGGGGGGTAAAAAAGCTTTGCCTCCCTTTTTGTTTTGTTGGAGTTTCAGTATTTTTGAAGCCGTATAAAACCAACTTTAAAAAAATAAGTGTATGAAGAAGATTTTACTTTTATTGTGCTTGTTCTTAGGCATGCAGACTTATGCCCAAGACGAGGTGAGAGAGTTGACTACGGTGATAAAGGTCACCCCGTCGTCTTCCGAGCGTTTCGACGTGGCGCAGTTGCAACTTGAACTCAACGGGCAGGGTATGCCGGAAAATGGGTTTGTTTGGGATGCAACTTCCAGTAGTTTCAAGGGCAAGTTGTCTTACAATCCTTACGAGGATAACTTCATCCGACTTTACATGCCAGACCAGTCGATTTCTTACGAAGGGCCGATAGTTTTTGATTTCGGCAACCCGGAAATTACGACGGTGGAAGTGAATGCGGATTTCTCTCCTTATCATTATGTGAGTTTCACGTCAGGCAGCCCGGAGGATTATACTGTGACTTTGGATTATTTGGGCTTGTCTGACGGGTCGGCTTCCGGACAATCTATGCCCGGAGTGGTTACGCAAAGGATGGATGACGGTGAATTTCTGCGTGCGGAAGAGTACAGTTATGAACTGTCTGCGTTTACGCCCGAGGGAATCAGCGTAGCTGTGAAAAACGGAAAAGTGACCGTAGAGGATGAAGATGTAGCCGTGGTTACGCCAGAAAAATTGGATGATATGACGTTGGTTACCTTTCAGGTCAAAGATGCTGAAGGGAAGCCGGCCGAAGCCGAGGTCATTCTTCTCCAAGCGAATTTAGATTTGTCTACCGATGAACAGGGGAGCGTGCAGGGATATCTTCAGCCCGGTACATATTACTATTATCCGGAGATGGAGGGCAACTATTTGGCTTCGCCTGCAACGGATTTTGCTACTTTTACGGCTTCAGGGAATACTACCACAGTGGATTATTCCTTCCAAGACAAAGGGTATAAACCCGTGACGTTCCGTATGGAGGGCGATGTACAGTCCGGAAGTTTGACGATTTCTCCCGTCGGCATGGAGTATGATGAGTTTTATGTGAATAATATAGACTTCCCTTATACCGTTTACATGGTAGATGGTTTGTATAAGTATGGAGTGCAACCTGTTTACAATCCCCCAATGTATTTCGAAGCAGAACACGGGCTTGTGAATACGGCAGAGAGCCGTGACGTGGTTTGCTCTTTCCATTCCTCCGATTATGGGACGATGCGTTTCAAGTTGAAAGGGGCGGAAGAAGGTTATTATTATGGAATCCATGCCATGCGAGAAGAAGACGGATGGTCTACCGGTTTCAACCCGGTTGACGAGGGAAATGGCGTTTCCGCTGTATGGGAGGCCGAGTTGGGCTTGAAAACCGGAGCATACACTTATGCCTTGGAAAGGCAGGAATATGCCACGAATCAAGTAGAGTTCCTGACGCTCGGTTCGTTTGATATGGAGAAACAGCAGGAGGTTGAGATTGATTTGTCGAAGGTGGAAAGTGTGTCGGTCGAGGTTTCCGTGGCGAATCTGCCGGACTTCATGGAGGGGAGGTCGTTCACGTGCGAGGTGACTACGCCACGGGGTGAAAGGCTGTGGTCGTACCGTATTGAACGGGGAGAGACGAAGTTCCGGACCCGTTTGCCGGAAGGGGAATATGTTTTCAACTGGACCAGCTATTCCACTTATTCGGGAGAAGATGGCATAGAGTTCGATTACGTGGTGCATGAGACTGTAGAGGGCGTGTCGGACAAGGTGGTGTTGGATTTCAGCCGTTTGGCCTATGCTCGTGTGAATACCGTTGTGCCCGACGGGTTGGAGGCGGATTATGGCAATGTGTTAAGCAAGGGAGATTTCATCACGGACATGGACTTCGAGGGTAGCGGGATAACTTATGTCATACTCGCTCCCGGACAGTATGAAATGCAGGCCGTTGGCTCGAATTATGAAGGGTTTGACATGCATATATCCGATTTGAAGCCTGTGACATTGGAAGCAGGCCATTTGACCGACGTGGTGCTCAATATAGACCGCAAGCAGGAGGGTATCTTGGTTGAACTGGAAGTGGAGGACGTGAAAGGACACAATCTGGCCGGGGCTACCGTGACGCTGAATGGTGAAGTGTACCGGACGAATGCTTCCGGGTATCTGACTTTGGCCGACGTGCGCGGTGACGAAATCCGCATGAAAGTGGAAGCCGAGGGCTACCTGCCTTTTGAAAAGGTGTATGCCGTAAACGATGTCTATCGTTATATCGGTGGAACCTATATGACAGTGGTGCTTGAGCCCAAGGGTGGTTCTTCTGTTTCTGCTGTGGAGACCGATGGTCTGTTGACTGTGGAACGTACGGTTGTGGATGGTCGTATTGTCATTTCCAATGCCACGGATAAAGTCTGGAACGTGCGTTTGGTCTCATTGTCGGGAGCTGTCGTGGCACAGGACGAAGCGCCGACCGGGACAACTGAATTGCAAGCGGGGCACTTGCGTAAGGGTATGTATCTCTTGAATTTGTATCGCGACGGAATACAGAAGACCATCAAGGTCATCAAGAAATAAAAACTTCCGGCGCACTTGCAGAAGCAGGTGCGCCGGAAGTTCTTTAAAATAGAAAGCTTATCGTTGTTTTAACAGCTTTTCTATTTCATCCATTTTGGATTTGAATGCCTTGTCTACGTGCAGCCGGTCTTCGACTACGCTGCAGGAATGCAATACCGTGGCGTGTGTGCGTTTTCCAATCAGCGAACCTATGCGGGCCAATGAAAGATTGGTATGTTTTTGAGCCAAGTACATGGCTATTTGCCGTACCTGTGCCACCGGTTGCTTGCGGCATTTGGTGAACACATCTTCCTGCTTGACATTGAAGTATCCGCAAACTTTGTCGAGAATGAAATCTATGGTCACAGGTTTATTTTCCACTTTTACCGCGCGTTTGAGGATTTGTTCTGCCAGAGGCAAGTCTATATCTCGGTTCCATACGACGGAGTAAGCCATGAGAGAATTGACTATACCTTCCAACTCACGTACGCTGTCGTTCACGTTTTCCGAGACGAAGTCGATGACTTCTTCCGGTATTTTCAGGCCGTCCTGCCGGATTTTGTTTTCCAGGATATCATGGCGAAGCTGTTGGTTCGGCTTCTCCAATTCGGCTAATAATCCCCATTTGAAACGGGTCAGCAACCGTTCTTCCATGCCTTGCAAGGCTGTGGGCGGTCGGTCGGACGTCAGGATGAGCTGTCGTCCGTTCTGGTGTAAATGATTGAATATGTGGAAGAACGTGTTCTGAGTCTTGGTCAGGCTAGCAAATTCCTGCACATCGTCGATAATCAGTACGTCGATGGTTTGGTAGAAGTTGATGAAGTCGTTTACGGTATTTTTCCGTACGGAATCCGTGTATTGCACCTGAAAAAGGTGGGCGGAAACGTACAACACACGCTTTGTCGGGTGAAGTTCTTTGATCTTGGCCCCGATGGCGTTTACCAAATGAGTCTTTCCCACACCGGAAGCTCCGTAGATAAACAAAGGATTGAATGTGGATTGTTTCGGATGTTCGGCTATAGCCTGCCCTACGGAGCGGGGCAGTTTGTTGCTTACTCCTTCGATGAAGTTTTCAAAACTGTAGTTCCGGTTCAACTGAGGATCCAAATCCTGAGGCATGGGAGCCTGTAACGGACTGGGTGCCCTGTTGCTACCCGTTGCCTGTATCTTGGCACGGGGCGTCAAAGGCTGTGTGTTGACCGGCTCGATGTCTACGGTCAAATGATGGGTCTGGTCTACCATCAGGCTGTATTTCAACTGCGTTCCTTCTCCGAAAACTCGTCGTACTACGGAGAATATCAGCCGGCCGAAATGTTCCGACAAGAATTCATAGAAATACTGGCTCGGCAAGCCGAATGTCAGTACTTGCTTCTCGAAAGAGATGATCTGAATCGGTTCAAACCATGTCCTGTATTGTTTCTCGTCTACGTTATTGCGAATGATGGGCAGACAACGTTCCCATAACGATTGCGCTGAACCTTCCATTAGATTTTGTGTTTATCCGATGAACTTCCTATATACTTCTACGCTGCAAATTTCGCAATATTCCGCGATAAAAACAAGCCTTTGGCTAAGGACGGGAAGCAGAAGGCGTTTTAATTCCCTTGCAGTCAGAATGATAAAAAATAAAAAAATAAAATTGTGCTTTTTGCTTGTTTTTCTCTAAGTGTTTGTCTTGCCGAAAGATAGGTTTTCAGGGAGTGGTCGGGAGGGAAAATACAAAGCCGGACACCTTGGTCGGGTATCCGGCTTTACAAGCCTTGCAGCCTCTGTTTTTTCGAAGTTAGTTCTTACGTCCGAAAAGCGAGAAGTGTACATAGCGTTTCGGATTTTCTTTCAAGTCTATAAGCAGGTTGTTGGCACTGCCCGCCGTATGAGTCAGATTGTTGTACAAAGCACTGTCGTTCAGCAGTAGTCCCAACGTATTGTCTTTGCGGTTCATCTTCTCGGTCATGAGCTGCACGTAGCCCAATGTCGTATCTACCTTGCTTAAGGTGGCTTGCAGGTCCAGTTCATTCATGTGGTCGGTCAGGGTAATGACATTGTCGCCTATCCGGTTCATCTTGTCTGTCAGTTTTGGCATATCGTTACGTAACAAACCGTTCAGTTGCCGACTGCTTTCGTTAAGGTTGGCCGTAATGCTTTGGGCGTTTTCCATAATGTTTGGCAAGTTGGGGTTGGCTGCCAACGTATTCAGTGTGGTCAGCAGTGTGTCCACTTTGCCCATGATTTGTTCCACTTGCGGGACGATGTCGGCAGCTTTGTCCATCAGCCCCTTGGTGTCGTCTCCCTGAATGGTGTCGCCCGGAGCGTAGTGTCCGTCTTCAGGATTGCCCAGTAAAAGGTTCAGGTTACAGCCGCCTAACATTTCCGTAACCAATGTGCCTTTTGTGCCCTTAGGCAGGCACATGTTTTCGTCCACACTGATTTCCACCAATACATGGCCCGGCTGTTGGTAATTGTAAAGTATGTCGCGTACCGTACCTATTTTATATCCGTTGGCTAACACAGGACCGGACTTGGCCAATCCCTTGATGTCCGAAAATTCTATATAATAGGAATTGCTGGACTTGAACAGGTTAATGCCTTTCAAGAAATTGAGTCCGATAAAGAGTGCAGCGATAGCCACAGCACCGGTTAAGCCGATTTTAACCTCTTTCGTAAAGTATTTCATAAGTTTTTCAACGTTTATTTGTTCTTTTTATATTCGGAGATAGCTTCAGAGAGTTCCATCTTCCGGCCGTTTTTAAAGGCCACGATAAAAGCCCCTTTGAAATCTTCTTTTATTTTATTGCGTATTTTGATAGCTTCCTGATAGTCGGTGGTTGCCCCGTACGTGTACTTATAATAAGCTCCCTCTTTATAGAAATCTATCGGAGACAGGTTTTTAAAGCGGGAACTGCCTGTGGGAATCTGCCGGGTGGAAGCCTGGATTTGTATCTTGAATACAGGCCGGGAGTCCGTTGCCGGTTGTTCCTGCTTTTTCTCCTCTGATCCGGAAGTTGAAGGCTTATCACTGTTTTGGGTCAATAAATCGATATCACTTTCGGGGGCATCCGTTACAGCGCTTTCTACGGCCTGCATTTCGTTTCCTTCAGCCTGTCGCGCATCCTTTTCCGCTCCCGTTGTTTTTCCTTTCGTATGCTGCTTCTTATAAGAAAGGAAAGCGTTATAAATGCTTTGGCTCATTTTACGGATACCGTTTTGTGAGTTGAGGAAAGCCTCTTCGTCGTGTGTGGAGATATAGCCCAATTCAATCAATACGCTTGGCATGCTGGTTTCCCGCAAAACAAGGAAGCCCGCTTGGTGTACGCCTTTGTCTGGCCGTCCGCCGGTTGTCCTGAATTCCTTTTGGATTTGTTTGGCAAAATCTACGCTTTGGGCCATGTATT
>ENA-ORNR01003088-ORNR01003088.1-human-gut-metagenome-genome-assembly--contig:-NODE-3088-length-12805-cov-5.334353_pt1 | contig 12805 bp, 9 predicted proteins | sample MGYA00242114_ERZ509020 | MGnify/ENA primary metagenome ERZ509020 (study PRJEB26280, sample SAMEA2338758) | human gut metagenome | biome: human gut; feature: human-associated habitat; material: faeces...
GTAAGTATATTCTTGGAAATGATACATGGATGTACAGTGTATTATACATGGTAGAAACAGTTACATTGATCGCAGCTACTTTATGCAGTCCGTTATTATTAAAACGACTTGGAAAGAGAAATATGTCCTTGATCGGGTGTATCGGATGTCTGATCGGACAATTCGTATTCATGGTCAAGCCAGAGAGTTTTTATTGGTTACTTGGATGTTGTATCATCAGAGGAATCTGTTTTGCACCATTAAACTCTGTAATCTTCGGAATGTTAGGAGATGTTGTAGAATTTGGTCAGTGGAAAACACATTTACGTCAGGAGAGTTTCATCTTCGCGATCGGATCTGTTGGTACAAAGCTTGGAAACGGAATCACAGCTGCAGTTTTAACACAGTTATTAGCATTTAGCGGATATGTCAGCAAAGCTGGTGTTACAACACAGCCACAGTCAGTTGTTAATATGATCATGAATATCTATAAAGTAGGACCATTGATCGTATGGGTAACAGTCGTTATTATCTTACTTCTGTACAGATTGGATAAAAAATATCCAATGATCATGAAAGAATTAGAAGAGAGAGAAGCAAGAGGCGAATTATAAAAATTTTGCACAGTATGTGCTCGAACACAAGAAAGGAATAAGAGATGTTTGATAAGAATAAAGTAAAATTAGGAATTGCACCAATCGCATGGACAAATGATGATCTTCCAGATCTTGGAGCTGAAAATACATTTGAACAGTGTGTCAGTGAAATGGCACTTGCAGGATTTACAGGGTCAGAAGTAGGAAATAAATATCCAAAAGATCCAGCAGAATTAAAGAAAGCATTAGATCTTCGTGGAATCGAAATTTGTAATCAGTGGTTTTCATCTTTCCTGATCACAAAACCATTAGAGGAAGTAGAAAAAGAATTCCGTGCACAGTTAGAGTTCTTAAAAGCAATGGGAGCAAAAGTGATCGGAGCTTCTGAACAAAGTTACAGTGTACAGGGACAGGAAGATACACCAGTTTTTGGACATAAATATGTGATGGACGATGAAGAATGGGATACATTCTGCAACGGAATGAATTATCTTGGAAAGATTGCAAAAGAAAGAGGAAGCGCGAGGAGCATTTTTGAAACCTACGAAAGCGGATATCTGGCGGATGTGCAGCACAATCTGATGCTGATGGATCTGCTGATGTACCATCCGGATGATATTTTGGTAAAGGTGGATCGGACGGCAATGGCAGTCTCACTGGAAAGCCGTGTTCCGATGCTGGATAAGGATGTTGTGGAGTTTGCATGGAGTCTGCCGGTGTGGATGAAATGGGAAAACGGCAGAGGCAAGCTTGTATTGCGGGACGTTTTGTACCGCCATGTGCCCAGGGAGCTGATGGAACGTCCGAAAAAGGGGTTTTCGATCCCGATCCAGAAATGGTTAAAGGAGCCGGAGCTCTACGCTTGGGCAGAGAGTCTGTTAAAGGAGGATAAAATCCGTCAGGAAGGTTATTTTGACCCGGAAATGGTGACGCGGCTGTGGAAGGATTTTACACAGCGTGGAATCTGGCGTAAGCAGATCTGGCACATTCTGCGGTTTGAGGACTGGCTGGAGCAGGAATATAGGAAACTGTAAGGCAGGGAACTGAGAAACAGCGCTGCTGCGATCAAAAGGGACAGCAACCGTCGGAGCAGAGGCATTTTTGGAGCAAGGAGAAGGAAGGAGGAACAAGAACCCATGCGCAAATTGGAACAGTATCAGCCGGAAAAGCAAAAGAAAGGCGAGCAGACCGGGCTGATTTCGGTCATTGTGACGGTTTACAATATCCGGGAATATCTGCCCAAAGCGGTGGATTCGATTCTTTCTTCGACCTATCAAAATCTCGAAGTCCTTTTGATAGATGACGGTTCAACGGATGGAAGTGAACGCATCTGCGATGAATATGCAAAAAAGGATGGGCGGGTGCGGGTTGTCCATCAAAAAAACGGCGGAGCCTACAGCGCGCGCAACACCGGACTTTTGGAGGCAAAAGGCGATTACCTGACCTTTGTGGACGGCGACGACTGGATTGAGCCGCAGATGTATGAGACACTGCTGGCGGCGATGATGGAGCAGGACGCCGATCTTGCGGTCTGCCGGTATCGGAAAATTTACGAAAACCGAAGGGTGGATTTGTCCACGCCGATGGCTGCAGTGTTTGAAGGGCAGGAGCTTTTGGCAAAATATCTGGAAGAGGACGAAGCGTGGCTGATTCAGACGGCGGTCTGGAACAAGCTTTGGAAACGTTCGTTGAGCGACGGGCTGAGGTTTCCAAAAAGCCTGTATGAGGATATGTATTTTACCATCCGACTGTTGGCAAAATCGAAGCGCAGCGTGTATCTGGACTGGGCGATGTACAATTATGTGTGCAGTCGGACGACGAGCACCACGAATATCGGCCTGAACGAGAAGACCTTCAATGATTTGATTCCGAATTTTTATGAGCGCAGTGCGTTTTTACGGGAGATCGGTAGGGAGGATCTGGCACTTTTGCAGGATTATTTTTTATATAAAAGACTGCTGTTATTCTATACGGCGGTCTGCAGAAGCCAGGATCCAAAGAAAAAAGAACATAAGGCATTTTTGCAGCAGAAAATAGAAGCAGGAAAAGACTGCTATGCAGCAGTCTATGGGATTCCCCAGGCGAGCAGTCAGGAATACCGGAAAATGAAGCTGTTTTTGAAGTCACCGATATTGTACCGGGCAGCGATGAGACTGAATGATTCTTTCCTGATTCCGATCAAGGTTGCGATGGCGAATCGGAGACAGAGGTAGAAAATTTTATTCAAAGGAACAGAAACTATGGTAGGAGTGCAGCTTTCGGGTGGCCTGGGCAATCAGATGTTTGAGTATGCCCTGTATTTAAAATTGAAATCAATGGGAAAAGACGTCAGAATCGACGACGTAACCTGTTATGGCGCACAGGAAAAGCAGCGGGTCAATCAGCTTTCTGTATTCGGTGTTTCCTATGAGCACATGACAAAACAGGAGTATGAGCAGATCACCGATTCCAGTATGAGTCCCCTCCATCGTGCCAGGCGGCTGCTGTGCGGCAGGAAGGATTTGTCCTACCGGGAAGCGTCGTGCAATTACGATCCGGAGATACTGCGGCGCGAGCCAGCCCTGCTGTTGGGATATTTTCAGACGGAACGGTATTTTGCCGATATCAAAGATCAGGTGCGGGAAGCATTCACATTCCGAAATCTTACTCTGACAAAAGAATCGGCAGCGATGGAGCAGCAGATGAAGGCCTGCGAGTCGGTGAGTGTCCACATCCGACGGGGCGATTACCTCACACCTGCCAATCAGGCGCTGTTTGGCGGAATCTGCGATCTGGATTACTACCATCGCGCGGTCGCAGAGATCCGAAAAAGAAAGCCGGATGTGAAATTTTTCCTGTTTTCCAATGATATGGAGTGGACGAAGGAGCATTTTTGCGGCTCGGAATTTGTCCCGGTGGAGGGAAACAGCGAGCAGGCGGGAGAGCAGGATTTGTACCTGATGAGCTGCTGTAAAAACCACATTCTGGCGAACAGCTCCTTTTCCTGGTGGGGCGCGTGGCTGGATAATGGCAAGGACAAGCTCGTGATTGCACCGGAAAAATGGATGAACGGGCGCGGCTGCTGCGATATTTATACGGATGAAATGATTCGGGTGTAATATCCGGGATTTATGCAGTAAATCAGCGATGATTTTGGGCGATAGGTTGTCTGATGGCATCGTTTGGAAAATAGAGAGGAATGTTATGATAGGAACGCAGATCCTGCAGGGGCAGGGGCTTGGCAACCGGCTGTTTTGTTATGTGACAGCCCGCAGTATTGCGGAACAGAAAAAAACTTCATTCGGCGTACCCGGAAAGGAAATCCTGTTAAACGGTCTGACCGGAAACAATTCCGAGCCATTTCTGGATCTCTGGATGGGAGAAGAAGCAAAACCGGAAGATTTTACACGCGTTTATGAGGAAAAAGAAGAACGGATCTACACGGGCGCCTGCCGGCATGATCTGGAGCACGGCTGCTATGTGGCGGGAGAAGACCGGGGCGTTTTCGATGTAGAAGACGGCACGCTCCTGATGGGAAATCTGCAGGCGGAAAGCTATTTTGCACCGAACCGGGAGCAGTTAAAGGAATGGCTGAAGGTAAAGCCGGAGTTTGATTCCTACGAATATACGAGGGACAACCTGTGCGTGCTGAACCTGCGCGGCGGGGAATATGCGTCCGAACCGGCATTGTTTTTACGGAAAAAATACTGGACGGATGGGATAGCACAGATGAAAAAAATCCGCAGTGACATGGAATTTATGATCGTGACGGACGATGTGACGATGGCACATAAGCTTTTACCAGGTATTCCGGCATATCATTTTCCTGTGCACGGGGATTATGTGACAGTCAAAAACGCGCGTTACCTGATTATTTCCAACTCTTCCTTTGCCTGCTTCCCGGCGTTTACGTCGGAGACGGTACAGAAGGTGATCGCGCCGAAATACTGGGCGCGTCACAATGTTTCGAATGGTTACTGGGCTTCGGAGCAGAATATTTATACCGGATTTGAGTATCTTGGCAGGGACGGAAAGCTCTACGATGCACAGGCGTGCCGGGAGGAGCTGGAAACCTACCGCAGGCAGAGCGAATTTTTTGCAAAACATCATGAAAAGCCGGACGGCATGGCGTATCGTCTGGGAGAAATCCAGGCAAAAGCAGCCTATACGGCATATTTTGGCGGGCGCGCGGTCAGAAGCCTGAAAAGACGGCTGACCGGTCAGCAGAAGTGAGAAAAGGAGAGCTTGGCGTGCAGATTTTGAAGCAATGGAAAACAGAGCCTGAGAAATGGCTTTTTCGAATACTACTGGTTGTTTTTATCGCGAGCATGGTGCCGGTTTTATACCTGTCCCGCTATGGGTTCCCGAACTGCGATGACTTCACCTATGGTCTTGAGACGCATAGGGTATGGAATGCGACCCATTCCTTTGGGGAAGTGCTTAAAACAGCGCTTGCCGTGACAAAGGAAACCTGGCAGCTGTGGCAGGGAACCTGGTTCTCCATTTTCCTCATGACCCTGACGCCCGGAGTTTTCGGGGAAAAATGGTATTTCCTGACGACTCTTCTTATGGCAGGAATGCTCGGCGGAAGTATCTGTGTGCTGATGCATACGGTGCTTTGCCGGTACATTAGCCGGGCAAAAGAAAACCGTTATCTGCGTGGAATCTGTACGCTGACTGTTTTATTCCTGACCTTTCAGACCTTCGTTTCGCCGGTGCTTGCGCTGTATTGGTATAACGGCTCGCTGCATTATGTATTCATGGAGGCTGTTCTGTTCTTTGCAGTGTCTGCGCTGCTTTGCCTGGAAACATCGGAACCGAAATCAAAGAAAATCCTCTGGATGATCCTTTCTGCCGTTCTGTGCGCACTGTTAGGCGGGGCAAACCTGTTGACCGGCTTACAGTCGGTGATCCTGATCGTACTGCTGACGGCATGGGAGTTTTTCCGGAAAAAGAAAAACCGTTTCTGGTTTTTGTTTCCGCTTGTCTGCAGCCTGGTCGGTTTTGCGTTTAACGTGCTGGCACCAGGAAATTTGATTCGGGAAGATACGGCGGAGAGTATGGGAGCGGTAAAAGCGATTGTCATGTCATTTTACTGGGGAATTGTGTATGTGACGGAATGGCTGACACCGATGGTGCTGGTTGGCTTTGCAATACTGATTCCTGCGATTTACCGGCTGGCAAAGCAGGCAGAGGGAAAGTTTTTTAAACCCTTGTATGCAGTCTTTTTAAGCTTTTGCGTTTTCTGCGCGATGTTCACGCCGACGTTGTATGCGACGTCCAGCGAGGGACCCGATCGCTGCAAAAATGTGATGCGCGTGGTGCTGTATTTGCTGGTGTTCTTTAATTTGCTCAATGGATGTGGTTGGGCATGGCAGCTAAAGCAGCCAGGACAGCGAAAGCAGTCCGAGCAGCTTCCGCAGTCCCGGCCGGGATTTTTTTACAGGCTGCTGGAGCTTCTGGAAGAAACAAAGAGCGCGTTTTATGCCGTGACGTTGATTGCGATGGGTGTGATTTTCCTCTTTGCGGCAGATAAAAATACGTATACGTCCGTTTCTGCCGTGCGTTCTATTTTAAATGGTGAGGCGGCGGAGTATGCAGCGGAAAACAATGCGCGCCTGGAATTGTATACAAATGGGGAACCGGAAATCACGATCACACCGCTTTCCGTGGAACCGTATTTATTGTATATCGACGATGTGACTAATGAGGGCGACCGGGGCTACTGGCTGAATCTGGCGCTGATGGATTATTACGGAAAAGACAGAATTACCGTGTCTGAACCGGAAGAATAAAGGAGAGAGAGTTATGGTATATGATTGTTTTCAGTTTTTCAACGAGCTCGATATTTTAAAGCTGCGTATGCATGTTTTAAACGATGTTGTGGACAAATTTGTCATCAGCGAGGCGACGGTAACCTTTTCCGGTGAGAAAAAGCCGTTATATTTCCAGGAAAACCGGGAAATGTTCCAGGAGTTTGAAGACAAAATCATTCACAAGGTTGTGGATGATACGCCGATGGATACGAGTGCTTTTATGCGTGACAGCCACCAGAAGTGTGCAGTAGCGCGCGGGTTGGAGGGTGCAAAGGACGATGATATCGTCATTTTCTCCGACGTCGATGAAATCCCGAATCCGGAAGCAGTAAAAAAGGTTCTGGCGGATTTTGACGGCAGCAAAATCTATGCGCTGGCGCAGCGGAATTTTTACTGTTATCTGAATATGGAAGAAACCTCCGGAAGCCTGCTGTCCATTACGGGTGAGTTTGAGGGCTTTACCGGAAAAGACAGAAGATGGCTTGGAACAAAGATCTGTAATTATGGAATGTTAAAACGGTTTACGACGGAGCAGCTGCGGGACAGCAAGCAAAAGGAGCTGATGGTGCGCGTTGCGGACGGCGGCTGGCATTTTTCCTATATGGGCGGCGGTAAGGACGAGTCTGTGGAGGATCGTGTAAAATACAAGATCAAGAGCGCGGCACATCAGGAGTATAATAATCGGGCAACGCTGTCGAAGGTGAAGAAGAAGATCCGGAATCATGAGGATATTCTGGGGCGGAGTACGGATTTTCAGATTGTGCCGGTGGATGAGAGTTATCCGGTGTATTTGAGGGAGCATCTGGAGGAGTACCAGTATTTGATGTATCCGGAGAAGAAGTCCTTTTTTGACCGCATCCTGGGTCGTTGAGGGAGGGCTCTTGTCCGCCCGCATGCAGTTTTGCGGGCGGTTCCCTGGTCTGCGTGCTGTGTCCGGCATTTGGTCTGGTGCAGCAGCGGACTCGCTTTCGCTCGGTTCAAAACGCAGCGGGTGCGTAGGGCTGCAAAGTACGCAGCCCAAGCACCGGCGTTTTGAGACGGTCCGCTTGTCTGCATCCAGACCAAGTGCCGGTCGCAGCACGCAGTCTCCGGGAACGTCCGCAAAACTGCTGCATGGGCGGACAAGAGGCGCTGTGTCGGGCGGATGGAAGGTCAAGGTCAAGGGCGTTAAGGTCAAGATCAAGGTCAAGGGCTGAATTTGTGGGATTGCGTGGAGGACGGCAAAGCGCTTCTGTGGAGCTGTTGCCTGTGCGTGGAGGACGGCAAAGCGCTCCTGCGGAGCTGTTGCCTGTGTGTGGAGGAGGGCGAGGCGCTTCTGTGGAGCTGTAGTTTGTGCGTGGAGGAGGGCAAGGCGCTTCTGTGGAGCAGTTGTCTGTGCGTGGAGGACGGCAAGGCGCTCCTACGGAGCTGTTGCCTGTGCGTGAAGGGCGTTTGGATAGAGCAGTTAGGAGTTTTGGATGGTGAAGGTTTCGATTTGTGTGCCGGCGTATAAGAATCCGGTTGGTGTAGAGCGGCTTTTGGAGTCGATAAAGGTGCAGTCTTTTACGGATTACGAGGTAGTTGTGACGGATGATTCTCCGGACGGGTCTGTGGAGGAGGTTGTACGTAGGGCAGAGGTTCCGGGGATAGTTTATGTTCGGAATGCAGTTCGCAAAGGTGCAACAGGGAACTGGAACGAGGCGGTGCGGCATGCTTCGGGTGAGTATATCAAGATCATGCACCACGATGACTGGTTCACGGATCGGGATTGTCTGGCGCGGTTTGTGGAGATGCTGGAGGAGCATCCGGAGGCGGATCTTGCGTTTTGCGGGAGTCGGCAGGTGATGTTGGATGGTGTCGGAAACCGGACGGGAGAGGAGTTTGACCGGGCGATCAGCGATGAGCATTTGAAGATGATCTCGGAGGATTGGCGGGATCTTTATATCGGGGATTATATTGGGGCGCCGAGTGCGACGATTTACCGGAAGGGCGCGCCGGAGTATGAGGAGAAGCTGACGTGGATTGTGGATGTGGAATTTTATATGCGTCTGCTTCAGAGGAATCCGAGGTTTGTGGTGAGTAAGGAGCCGTTTGTCAGTATCGGGGTCAGCGAGAATCAGCTGACGGAGAGCTGTCGGACGGACGGAAAGTTAAATATTTTCGAGTATGGATTTGTGATGCAGGAGTTTTCCCTGCTTTCAGAAGAAAAATATCGGCAGAAGTTTATTCAGATCGCGTTGAAATATAAGATGCCGTTTGCATCGCTTGCGCCTTACGGGATTCCGAAGAAGGAGTATGAGAAGGCGGCTGCGAAGAAGCGGCGGGAAGATTTTGTCTTTTATGTCGGCGTTGCAAAGCGCAAGGTTCGGGAAGCGTTTGGAAAAAAGCGGTTCACATGAAAATTGGAGGTCAGGATGGTTCAGATTTTACAAAAGCTGCTTCATATTTTGAATAAAGATCAGAAGCGGAAGGTTGCGGGACTCGGCGTGATGATTTTTATCGGTGCGCTGATGGAAATGATCGGCGTCGGTCTGATCATGCCGGTGGTTGAGGGCGTAATGGCGCCGGATCAGCTGCTGAATAAGTGGTATATTCAGATTTTGGAACGGTTTATTCATTTTGATACGCCGAATCAGTGGCTGCTGTTTTTGATCGGTGTGATCATTGCAGTTTATTTTATCAAAAACGGTTATCTGCTTTTACAGACATATGTGCAGTCTCGTTTTGTCAACACGAATCAGTCCAATACGATCAGCTACATGCTGGAGGAATATCTGAACCGTCCCTATGAATTCTATTTAAACGCGGACATTCCTACGATCTTTCGTACGATTGACGGTGATGTGCCGAAGGTATTTACAACTCTGATGGAATATATCCAGCTGGCAACGGAGCTGATGGTTTCGGCGGTTCTGTGCGTGACGCTGCTTGTAACAAACCCGACGATGACGATTTTTATTGTTGTGGTCATGGGCGGAACGACGGTTGTAATCCTGAAAATTTTAAAGCCTACCTTAAACCGGCTGGGGCGGACCTCCCAGCGGTTGCAGAGTCAGATGGGAAAATGGCGTCTGCAGTCTATTTACGGAATCAAGGATGTAAAGATTTTAAATAAAGAGCATTATTTTGCATCCAGCTTCGGAAAATATTCTCAGGAGAATGCGAAGCTGACGACAGAATATGCGGTGCTTAACAACATGCCGCGTCTGCTGTTGGAGACGCTGAGCATCTGCGGTATTTTGGGATATCTTGCAATCTGTATTTTAAACAGCGCGGACATGACAGAGCTTGTGCCGCAGATTTCCGCGTTTGCAGTAGCGGCGATGCGTTTGATGCCGTCGGTAAACCGGATCAACACGCATATGAGCAATATTGCGTTCTATGAGCCAAGCGTGAATTATGTTTATGAAAATGTAGACTTCACATCCTATCGTCTGCATGGAAAATATGAAAAAGACTATGATCCCCATACGCCTCCGATGGAGCTGAAAAAAGAGATTCGCATGGAGGACGTCAGCTATACTTATCCCGAAAGTGACAAGGTGATTCTGGATCATGCTCAGATGCTTGTACCCGTTGGAAAATCGGTGGGCGTGATGGGACCTTCCGGTGCGGGAAAGAGTACCGCAATCGATATTTTAATGGGACTTTTGCAGGTACAGGGCGGCGAGATTTTATGCGATGGAAGAAATATTTTTGAAAATTATCCATCCTGGCTGTCCCATATCGGTTACATTCCGCAGACCATTTATCTGACGGATGATTCGATTCGTGAAAATATAGCGTTTGGCGTGGCAAAAGAGGATATCGATGATGAGCGCGTATGGCATGTGCTGGAAGAAGCCCAGTTGAAGGATTTTGTAAAGGAGCTGCCGGGTATGCTGGATATGGAGATTGGGGAACGGGGTGTGCGTCTCTCCGGCGGTCAGAGGCAGCGTCTTGGTATTGCGAGGGCGTTGTATCATAATCCGGAGATTCTGGTATTTGATGAGGCAACGAGTGCGCTGGATACCGATACGGAAACGGCGATTATGGAGGCAATTGAGAGCTTCCATGGAAAGAAGACGCTGGTGATCATTGCGCACAGGCTGCGGACGATCGCGGGGTGCGATATTATTTACAAGGTGGATAACGGAAAGATCGTGGAGACGACGCTGGCGGCAGAGGAGCACTAGACCGGACGGTCAGCCGCCGTGCTGTTTTGCACCTGACGCTGTCGTTCCCGTCCGCCATGCAGACTCGCTTTCGCTCAGAAGAAAAGCGCAGCGGGTACATAAGGATGCAAAAGACGCATCCTAAGTACCGGCGCTTTTCTATGGTCTGCATACGGCGGATCGGGAACGGCAGCGCCGGCGCAAAAAGCGCGCGGCGGCTGACCTGGCTGTGTAAGGCGGAAGGAAAAAGGTCAAGGTCAAGGGCTGAGTTTGCTGGTGGTGTTCTGCGGACGGCAAAGCGCTCCTTTGGAGCTGTTGCCTGTGTGCACTGTGTGCAAGCAGCCCATGAACACGGGCTGTTCATGGACGTGAGAAAGTGATTCAGGAGTGCGCTGTCTGGCGGTTGAGATTTGATTATGGAGGTGCGGTGTGGCAGAACTCTTAATCTTATGGGGATATATTGGGATAGTGAATAGTTGCATCGGAGCTGGTGTTTTAAAAGGCATTGGTTTGTTGACAGGCAGGAAGAAGATTGTCTATGGTCTGGCAGGTACTGAGCTTGCCGGGATCGTGGCGATCACTGTTTATGCCCAGACGGTCAGCATTTTCGGTAAGGTTTTTATGGCTGCTCATTTGATTTTGCTGGCGGCGGCAGCAGCATGTGCATACTGGTGCAGGAAAGAGCTTCTGGTGATTTGGAGCCGGGTGAAGAAGATATGTCTTTCCTGGGAAGGTGTTCTTTATCTGATTTTTGCAGTGATGACAGCTTATTTTGCATCCAGAGGGCTGCAGCATACGGATACCGGAATTTATCATGCTCAGGCGATTCGGTGGTATGAGGAGTATGGGCTTGTAAAAGGGCTTGGCAATCTGCAGCAGCATTTTGCTTATAACAGTGCATATCTTGCGTATGCGGCTGCCTTTTCTATGAAATGGCTGGTAGGGCAGTCGTTGCATGGAACCAATGGCTTTTTGCAGGCATTTCTGTGTATCTGGGCGCTGTACGGTCTGAAGAATTTTGCCCGGCATAAAAGTCATCTGGCGGATGGATGCAGAGTTGGAATTTTATTGTATGCAATTGTTGTGTCAGAGCGGATTATGTCTCCGGCAACGGATTTCGGGACGATGTATCTGGTATTTTTTATTGTAACGCTGTGGACGTCGATTGCCTGTGAAAAAGAGGGTAAAGTCGGGGAAAAAACAGATCTGTATGCACTGCTTTGTGTTGCGGTTGTCTGTGTGACAACTTTTAAGCTCTCAGCTGGAATGCTCGTCATTCTTGCACTGTATCCGGCGGTTTGTCTGATTCGGTCAAAAGAATGGAAAAAGATCGGAATCTATCTGCTTTGTGGCTGTGTTGTGCTTGCGCCGTGGCTGGTGCGGAATGTGCTGATTTCCGGATGGCTGATTTATCCGTTTGCAGCAATTGATCTGTTTTCCGTAGACTGGAAAATTCCTGCTTCTTATCTTCAGAATGATTCGGATCAGATCAAGGTTTGGGGACGTTGTCTGTATGATGTGACGAAAATCAATGATCCTGTGAGCGCATGGTTTCCCGTCTGGTGGGGAGAAAAGGATCGTTATGAGATGATGCTTTTGATTGCCAATATGGTTGCCGGGATTTCAGCAGTGTTGTCGGTTGTGTGGAAACGAATCCGGAAAGAAAAGTTATGCTGGGATCGTGTCGTTGTGTATGCAGCGGTTTTAGGCGGCATTGCAGGCTGGTTTTTCCTCGCTCCGTTTATCCGGTACGGGCTTGCGTTTCTGTTGATTTTTCCGTTAATGGCATTTGGCGAATGGCTGCGTCCGATGCAGATGGGGCCGGTGCGGATTGCGTCAGGTTTTCTTTGCGCAGCGATCTTTTTCAGTTTGAGTATGTACTGGGATTATTATGTGTTGTTTGATCTGGTTTGGGGAAAGCAGCATCTGACAGACCCGGCTTGGGTTGTACAGCAGGATTATGACAGCGTAGAGGTGGAGTCGTTTGAAATGGAAGGCGGTCTGATAGTTTATTATCCGGCAGGCGGGCAGGAGAATATCAGTTATGACGCTTTTCCGGCGACGGCATATCGGATGATGGCTGAGAGGACGAAGTTACGGGGAAGCGATATCCGGGACGGGTTTATGCCAAAGTGACGGTCCGGACGGTCAGCCGCTGTGCTGTTTTGCACCGGGCGCTGTCGTTCCCGTCCGCCATGCAGACGCGCTTTCGCTCAGAAGAAAAGCGCAGCGGGTACATAAGGAAGCAAAAGACGCTTCCTAAGTACCGGCGCTTTTCTATGGTCTGCATACGGCGGATCGG
>ENA-ORNR01003097-ORNR01003097.1-human-gut-metagenome-genome-assembly--contig:-NODE-3097-length-12779-cov-2.469742_pt1 | contig 12779 bp, 7 predicted proteins | sample MGYA00242114_ERZ509020 | MGnify/ENA primary metagenome ERZ509020 (study PRJEB26280, sample SAMEA2338758) | human gut metagenome | biome: human gut; feature: human-associated habitat; material: faeces...
GCACATGGTTCTGTAACAGTCTCAATCCGAAATGTCCGTCGCCTTCGTTGCGTTTGATAGAGAGGCGGAATAGTTCTTCTCCATTGATGCGGTAGGTTGTGATTCCTTTCTGCACCCGGATTTGGATGTGATACCATTGGTTGGGGAACAGCAGGTGAGCGGGATCTGTATATTCCTTGATTACAGGCCTTGCTATTGAATCGTTCAAAGAAGGGCCTCCGCCGTAGTATTGACGGAAACGGGTGGTGGAGTTATGGTTTCCTCCATATCCCACGTAAAACAGCTTTAAGGATTTGTAGTGTTGGAAGATGCCTTTTCTCCATGCTGCCTGTGCATGCAGGTTCTCAGGATGCTCCGGGTCGTTGGCGCCCCAGAAACAGTTCAGGTCACTTAAGCGGTCGTACTTCCCGCCCTGCATCAGCATCTTTATGCGGTAACTGATTTCATAGTCGCCTGTCAGACGTTTGTTATACCATAGCGTAAGGCCTTTGGGAGCCGTTATGTCCAGTGTGTCACCGGATACCATTATCTGCATTTCGCTGGAATGGTCCTCGATGGCCCAGTTTTTCAAGATGACTTGGGCCTGCATGATGAAGGGGAAAAGTAGGAATAAGCTTCCTGCAAGAATTCTGTAAATGAGTTGTCGGTTCATGGAAATAGTTGTTAAACAGTTTTTCTTTTAAAGGCAAAAGTAGCCAATCGGCATGAATAAGAGAAATTGAGAAAAGAAAAAGGCTGAACTTTTGCAAATCCAGCCTTTCCCCAACCTTGTTAATCCAAATAAAACCCTTTTTTACCTTAAAATCAAATGTCTGTTTTGTTTATGAGTTATTACTGATGTCTGTCCATGTATCTTTTCATTGCTTCCAGATAGTAGTAGTCAGCATAATTCAGCGGTACATCTATCTCGGAACCATGCGGCAGTGAGCCTGTGGAGTGCATCAGCACATAACCCTGGTTGCTGCCTTTGGCAGACAGATAACCGGGACCGGAAAGACTTTTCAATATAGTCTCGGCATAGTCGGCATATTTCTTGCCGTCGGGCACGAACGTGCTGAGTTCTAAGAATGCGGATGCCGTAATGGCTGCGGCCGATGCGTCGCGTGGCGTTTTTTCGCCTGTCGGAGCGTCATAATCCCAGTAGGGGATAAGGTCGTCGGTTTTTACGCGTTCCATGATCATGTCTGCAATGTGAATGGCTTCTTGCAAGAAAGCCACGTCCTGGGTTTCACGATAGCAAGAGGTATAGCCGTACACTCCCCATGCCTGTCCGCGCGACCATGCCGACTCGGCATTTTTGCCTTGATGCGTCTGTTTGACTTCTACACTTCCGTCATTGTTGTAGCTCACCACATGATAGGAGGTGTAGTCGGGACGGAAATGGTTTTTCATGGTGGTCTGCGCATGCTTTACGGCTATGTCTTTGTATTTGTTGTCTCCTGTCAGCTTGGAAACGTTGAACAGCAGGTCCAGATTCATCATATTGTCAATGATGACCGGAAAGTTCCATTCGCCGAAATCCCATGAACGGATGCAGCCTATTTCCGGATTGAAACGGGAACATAAATTATCCGCGGTTTCTATAAGTACCGCTTTTATGGTGTCGTTGGGGGCAAGGCGAAGCGCGTTGCCGTAGCTGCAATTCATCATGAAGCCTATATCGTGCGTGCCTTTCAGTTCACGTATGGGGTTCAGCAGGTTGGTGTACTCGATGGCGCGGTTCTTCAACTCCTCATCGCCGGTCATTTCGTAAGCATACCAAAGGCTGCCGGGAAAGAAACCGCTGGTCCAGTCGTAAATGCTGCAAAGATATCTTTGGCCCAGTTGCAAAGCCGGTGGATTGGGATGCAGAGAGTCTATATATGATTTGTCTTCACGTTGCAGTTGCGTGTCAAGGAAATTCACGTCATAACCGGAATATATGGAGCGTGGCAGCTTGCCTGTTCCGGAAAGTTCTTCAGCGGTCAGTTTCAATTGGTAGGAAGCGGCGTCGAGCGCGTTGCTCATCCATGCCTCTTGGAGGGCCGGGGTGTTTTTACAACCGGTCAGGCCGATGAGCAGGGCGGTTGCAAATAACAAGGAGTTTCTTTTCATATTTATTGAATATTAGTGATTATTGTTCGTATGCAAAAATATGGATATTCGGTAAATATCTTGTATAAGGTTGTTGAAAGGAACTTCGGAAGGGTCCAAAGACGTCTCACTTTTGTCGCATATAGTTTTAATTTTGTGTTTTATCGGACAGAAGTATCATGGCAACCCGAAAAAGTTCCCTCCTTTGCCTTCAACCGGGCCTATCGGGGATGCTTCGGCAGCTTGGGACGTGATGGTCACCGTTTCGCCTTTTCGTATATCCAATGCGTACACACCTTTGCCTTGGGGAACCAGCATGGCATTGCCGATTTTGACAACAGGATTTTCCATATCCGTCTGTAAGATGCAGGGTTCTCCCGCGAGGCTTTTAATCCGTATGTCTGTTGTTTTCCCTCCTTTGCGGATGGCGGAAACGAGGAAAGCGCCTTCTGCCCGCAGGTCTTGGAACCGGACGTCCTGCCATTGGGAGGGGACGGCGGGGAATACGCGTATTTTCTTTCCCCAGCTCTGCAACAGCATCTCGTGGACACATTGTGCGCCTGATAGGGGCGTTTCGATAACGGGACCGCTTTCCATATACATTGTGTTGGGACGCAGGGTGAGGGCAAACAAGCCGTTTAATTTTTCCAATGCCTTGTTTCCTTCACCGAAAGCGGCGTACAATAAGGATGCGCCCGTATAGGAAAATCCGAGGATATTGTCGGGCAGGCTGTGCCAGTGTTCCACCGACTTCTCCAGCAATTCTTTGCTGCCTTCCTGCTCCGCGTTCAGGAGATGGAGCGGATAGAACATCAGCAGGTGTGAGAAGTGGCGGTGCGAACGGCTGTAGGGGACATCTTTCCCTATCATCATGCCATTCTCGTTTTGGGGATAGTCGGTCAGTTTGTCGGCAATGTGCTGCCATGTGGGGCATAGTTCGTCGTTGATGGACAGAATGCGGCAAGCCTCAAGCAGAGTCAGGCATCCCCAGCGGAGCAGTGCAAGGTCGTAGTTGCAGTCTTTGGCGTTTCCGTATTCCGGAGAGTAGGTCTCTTTCAGGTGCAGTATGCCTTGCCCGTCTTCTTCGAGGAAAGGAAGATAGAAGTTGATGGCACGTCTTAGAGTGGGGTAGACCGTATTTCGCAGGATGCTCTCGTCCATGCTGTAACGGTATTGTAACCAGAGGTTATGGCATAACCATGGGAGGTTGCCCACTTGGGCGAACGGCTTGCTGCCGGGCACGCGCACATCTACTCCCACCAAGTTGAAGTCGGTGGCTACGGGCAGTGCGGCGGCATCTTTCCGGTAGGCTTCTGGCACATTGTTTATTAAGTTTTCAAAGTTGTTGTTTATCGCATCCACCACCGGCATGCCCAGTTCCAGCCGGTTGGAGGCATAGACGGGCCAGTAGCTTAGTTGCACGTTCAGGTTCCACCAGGTGTTGGGCCATGGCGTCAGCACTTGCCAGGGGCCGCTGTTGTCCAGCAGTCCGCCGCCGACGCGTGTTGCGGATGCCAGCTTGTACATTTGCGCCCAATAGAAGTTTTCTATCTTTTTGTCGGGCAGGCTTATGAAGCTTTGGGGGTAATAATTGTGCCACCAGTCCCGGTGTGCTTGCCGGAGGAGGGATATATCCGCCGTTTGCAGGTTTGCCAATGCGGTCTCCGCCTTTTTCAGGGCGTCGGTCTCCGGAAAGGAGTGTGCGTTGCTGATGACAAGGACGCTTTTATTGCCTTTCCTTATTTCTTTCCAGACGGTGGCGGTACCTCCACCTGCCAGCAACGGTTGCCAGCAGTAGTTCAGCCCGTTACGTTCGTACAGTTGTGATGCGGGGTTGGATATATAGTCTTTCTTGAAGTGGTTCTTGCTTTTTTTCAGTATGGCGTTCAGCTGTCTGGGCGAATCGGTGCTTTCCGGATAGAACCGCCAGGTAAAACCTCTCTCGCCTTCCGTCGCTTCCGCTTCGACAATAATGTAGGGGCTTTCGGAGGTGACGCAGGCCCTTAGCTTTATTTCCCCCGATGTGGTGCGGATGCATCCCCGGGTTTCGGCATCCCATAGGTCGAGCCGCATGGTTCCGGAAGTGATTTCACCTACGGGGTGGAGGAGGAAGTAGCCTATGAGCAGGCGGCTTCTTCCATAGATGCCTTTGTCGTCTTCGCGGTGATCGTGCACCATACTGTTGTTTACGTCCACCCGTATTGCGTTCTTTTCCGGTTCTTTGCAGATGTAGGTCCCCATACTTCCGTTTCCCATAAAGGGGGCTTCGTACCATGTCTGAGGCAGACGGTTCCATATCATGTCCTGTCCGGACATAAACGTTTTCCAATCGATCTGACAATAGCAACAAACAGCTGTACACCATATCACAATAGAGAATAATAGGGCTCTTTTCATGTATTAATTAAGTTTTGTAATTTGTTGTATGTTTCTTTAATTATTTCCGTCTATGATGTCATAATTGTTCTTGTTCATAGGCTTGATTGGATAACGTGGCAGTATACAGTCAAATGTCAATTCAATTACTGATGCGATATTATCAGGAGCTTTTGAAGGCACATTGATATAAATTCCATCATGTGTATTTTCAAAATTCAGAATCTGCCCATTGTGTAGCAAGCGTGCGGAAGAAGCAGTTTGATACAAACGAAACAGTAATTCCCCGTCTTCAGGCCATTCGATAACATGAAGATAAACGTGAGTCTTATTTGCAATGACTTTTTGTGTACAATACCCGAAATCGGGCTTCTTTACCTTGCAACGTTCTGTTCCGTAAATAGAGTTTCCGTATTTTTTCATCCATTTTCCTATTGTATCCAGGCGTTGAATGTTCCCTTCCGGAATGGAACCATCAGGAGCGGGACCTATATTCAACAGGAAGTTACCTCCTTTGGATACAATATCAATTAGATTGGTTATTAAAGTCTGAGGAGATTTCCATACAACTCCCCTGCATTGGTATCCCCAACTGTTGTTCAACGTCATGCAAGTTTCCCAATCCGTACCGTCCAATTGTTTTTCTGTCGGTATTGCCTGTTCCGGAGTTTTATAATCTCCCGTAATGTCTTCTTCATTTCTCACCAGTCTGTCATTGGTTATGATATGAGGATACTTCTTTATCACCTCATTTATTTTTCTTGCGAGAGTGGGTGGACCACTAGGAGTGTCCCACCAAATAACAGCGACATCACCGTAATTCTTGAGTAACTCTTTTATTTGGGGGATAGCTACACTATCTGTATATTCTTCCATTGTACGTGCTTGTTGTACCGGGTCCCAACTGCCGTTATGAGCTGCAGTGTAAGCATCAATCTTTTCCGCATCAGGGTTTGGCCAGCCTTGTTCCATAGGTCTTCTGTGTGTAGCCCCCCCGGGATTATTCCAGTCTTGCGCCTGCGAGTAATAAAAACCTAATTTCATTTTATGTTTCCGGCAGGCTTTTGCCAATCCGTCCAATACATCTTTACCATAGGGAGTGAAATCTACTATGTTATAATTGCTTGCATTACTTTTAAACATAGCAAATCCGTCATGGTGTTTTGCAGTTATGATTATGTATTTCATTCCCGCATTTTTTGCTAATAGTACCCATTCTTCCGGATTGTATTTGATGGGATTGAAGGTTTTGGTCATTTCCTGATATTCTTTTACGGGAATTTTGCAACGGTTCATCATCCATGCCGGTCCACCTACTCGTGACAAATATCCATGATAGTCACCTCCCCACACAGCGTAAGGCCCCCAGTGTATGAACATACCGAAGCGTGCTTCACGCCACCATGCCATCTTTTTGTCTTGTTCACTTTGTTGTGCAAATGAATTAAAACTAAAAAGAAGGAATAAAAAAATAATTTTCAATTTACTTTTCATATCATATTATCTAGTGATTAGAACTGTTTTACCATTTCCCCATTGTCTGTACTCTTTGGTCACTCATTTCTTGGGTTTCCCATTTTCCATTGACACTGTCGAACAGGACAGAAGCGCCTTTTTCTTTACATGAATAAGTCTTTCCATATATGCCGGGTGAACCGACTGCCGGAGTGACGACCAAATATCGGTCGTCACTGTCACAACGCTTCTCATAACTTATTAACTTTCACATTTATAGTAGGTTGACTATAAAAGTGATGAGTGATGAGAAAAAACTCATTATTGCATAGTGACTTTAAAGGCATAAGCATATTCTCCTACCGGGGCAGCCGGTGTAGTGATATACAATCCGCTTTCATCCTGTGTCCATTTAACTTTCTCTCCGGATGCAAGGAACGAAATGGATTGGATGTTTTTTAGCTCTTGATTGTTCAGCTTTTGTACTTTGAGGGTTTCACCGTTTCCCGGCCAGTCCAAAGTGAAGATGTATATTACATTCTTTTTGGTGGTGAAACGTATGTCCTTTGCAGTGAATTTGTACAGGTAGTCCGCATACTGCTTCTTGCCGCTTGCGACATTCATATTGAATGTGCCTTCGCCATATACTTTGAAGGGACGGGTATCGTAAATAGCTTCACCGTTTAATTTCAACCAGTTGCCTATTTTCACCAGTTCATCCCGAAATGTTTCGGGCAGGCTGCCGTCAGCGCGGAGACCTACATTGAGCATCATATTGCCGTTTTTGCTGACAATATCCACAAGGTTGTCCACAATCTGTCCTGCCGTCATGCGCAGTTGGTCTTTTGTCTTTCCCTGTATGACAGAACCCATACCGGCATCTCCACCCTCTTTATTGATGTTCAGCGAGTTTCCCATGTAGAACCAGCCGGGATTGACGGTGGTATCCACTAAAAACGGATTTTTCTGCAAATCGTCTTCGCCGGAACATTCTCGGTCGAGCGTATATCCTTTCCTTATTCTTTTGATGGTGAGTACGCCATTCTGCACTCCTTTGCGTGAGAGATTCTTATTGTAGAAATGCGCTGCCAGTTGCTGACCGTAGATGCCGTTGGGCAACGGACCGTCAAAATAGAGTAGTTCGGGTTCGTATTTATCTATCAGCTCTTTGGTTCTGAGATACCATGACTGGGCGAATTCGGGTTCCAGCCGCATGATGCGATCGGAGGTGCGTTTGCCGTATAGACCTTCGTAGGCTGGGTTCGTGTAGTCATAAGGTATGCCGGCATAGGGGCCTTCGGGATCGGCATTGGTGCCTTGATAGAACATATGCTCATGGCAGTAGTTGCTAAGGTGAGAGGAGATGGCAAAATGGACTCCTACTTTTTTGCATGCTTTCTGCCATGCGCCCACGATGTCTAGTTTAGGACCCATGTTTACGGAGTTCCAGGGTTGGTGGCTTGAGTCGTACAAGTCGAAATTATCATGGTGAACGGCCATAACCCCGATAAACTTTGCGCCTATTTCCTTATAGAAGGCAGCCAATGAGTCGGCATTGAACTTATCGGCTTTCCACATCGGTATGAAGTCTTTATAACCGAATTTGGACGGGTGTCCGTAGGTTTTCAGATGATGCTGGTACACTTTAGGCGCATGCGCCCTGTAACCTAATATCGGATGTTTGCGCAGGCAGGAATCCGGTTCCTGATACCAGTACATCCACCTGCCGTAATGACCGTCGTGCCCCGGGAGTTGACTCCCCAATGCATGTAGATGCCGAATTTGGCATTACGAAACCATTCGGGGCATTGGTAATGTGCCGCTATGGATTCATCGGTAGGTTCGATTGGGCCTGATGCGATGTCAAAGTTGAAAGTTGCCGCGCTTGGATTTATCAGGGCATCCTGGCCGAAGTCCTCCTGCTGGGCTTGTACGGTAAGAGTGGTACATGAGAAGATAAATAGTAGTGCTTTGATGTTCATGATAGATATTTTGCTTTACAAGTAGAACAGTACTGAAAGAGGATAGGTTATTATACTATCTTTATTTGATTGCATAATAAGATATCCTCTTTTAGGTTGGATTATTTAGAATTATTTATACCGGGCAGTATCCCACCATACGCGAACTGACAATCCGTCTCCCTGGCCGCCGTTCAGGGTTGGATCTGTTGCGTACTCTTTGTTATTGCTCAATTCATTGTCCACGTAACGCAGTTTTTTGATAAACTCACCGTTTTTCGGATTAATTGTGGGCTCAAGGCTTTGCTTCACCGGGTTCAGCTTCGGATAACCGGTGCGGCGGAACTCTGCCCACGCTTCTTCCGAATTGGGATAGATTCCTATCCATTTTTGGGTGATGATTTTTTCCAGTTTGGCTTCGAAGCTGTCAGCATTGTTCCAGGCTACATTGCCTTCACTTATGTACTTGTCATCATTACTTTTGGAGTAGGAATCCTTAGGAGCGTTGGCTCTCATTTCCTCGAATGAGGCGCGAATACCGTTTTCATAGTTCGTTTTGGCATCGCCTGCTCCTTGCCAGCCGCGCAAAGCAGCTTCGGCTTTCAGGAAGCACACTTCCGAGTAATTCATCAGTCCCAGCGGAGTGAAGTCTGCGTCGGTTTTGGGCTTTGAGATGTTATCGCCTTTTTCGGCAGAGTTCCAGTCATATCCCCACATATATCCCCAAATACAGGAGTTGTGGTTGTTATCATATTCGGGCAGTGAAAGTTCGGTAACGGGCAGCCCGTTAGGAACTCCTTTCCACTCTTCAGCGCCGTCTTTCCCTTGTACCCATGCTTGGCTTTTTGACAAGATTAAAGTGAGGCGCGGGTCAGGTACTGCACCATAGCCTTGTAATATATCTACCATTGTTTTGCTGGCTCTGGCTTCATCTACCACCAAGCTGCGGAGCAATGGGTTTGCCCAAACATTGGGTTGGGGAGGCGTTACTCCTGCGTTATCGGCATTGGATGCCAAAAGCACTTCTTTCAAGGCAAGTTCTCCTTCTGCTTTTGCCTTTTCCGGATCGATAAAAGAAAGACGTATAGCAGCACGCAGGCGCAATGAATTAGCAAGCTTTATCCACTTGTCTACGTCACCTTGATAGATCAAATCTTCGGTGGAATATTTCAATTGATTGCTCTTTTGCTGTTTTAGTTCGTCAACCGCTTCAGTCAGTTCCTTGAACACGTCGTAATAGATGTCTTTCTGGCTGTCGTATGGAATCAGTGTTTCACCTCTTCCTGCTTTGAAATAAGGAATATCGCCGAATGTGTCGGTCATACGTATGGTGCTGATAGCTAAATTTATGCGCATAATCTGATACATGTCGTCGTATTCCGGATGATTTTCCAGAGTAGGTTCTATTTCCCGGATTCTCTTTACCATTTGTCGATAGTAGGGAGTCCATAGTCCACGTTCTGCCCATGAGGTGTTGTAAACATAGTTGCCTGATGTAAAAGAAGAACTTGTATTGGACATATATTGGCAATACAGGAATGAATAGAGCAAGGCTGCTCTTTGATAGTCTCCGTATACTATGTGGAAACCATGATATTGCATATTGGGCAATGATAAATCGGGAGATATTTCATTAACGGCCAATGGATCCCTGTTCATATCTTCGAATCCATTTGTACAACTGCTGATGACGGCTGCAGAAAATAGTGCGATTAGAATTTTATGTAATTTCATAATGATGTCTTTTTTAGAATTTTACATTAAGCGAGAAACCGATAGTTCTTGTTGACGGAAGAGCTGCAAGCTCAAATGCTTGGAATACATCTTGGCTGTTTTGCGCAAACTCAGCATTTACGGGAGCAGCTTTATAGATGTTGAACAGGTCGCGTCCTACAACAGATACTTTTACATTGGTTATCGGAGTGTTCCTGAACCAGACTTGTGGCAGGGTATAGCCGATAGAAAGTTCACGCAGTTTCACGTAAGTGGCATCGTGCAGGAATTCCTCTCCTACCGGATAAGTACCGGCTATGGTGGCGTAATATTCCTGAGCGGTTATTTGTTTGGTGTTTTCTTGTCCGGTTGATTCTACGATACCGTTTACCACCATACCGTCGCGTCCGTTCAGTGTCCGTTTGGAATTTCCTGCTCCGGTGGCGTAGGCATCGGTCATGGAAAGAAATTGTCCACCATATCTGACATCAATCAAGGCATTAAGCACAATGTTTTTCCAACTGAGTGTGGTTCCGAAAGAACCTGTCCATTCGGGCATCATATTGCCGATGACCTTTTCTGATTTTGTGTCGATAAGAGGGAGACCGTCATCGCTTACCAGAATCCGTCCTTCTTTGTTTCTCTTATAGGCAGTGGATACAATGTCACCGAATTTGCCGCCTTCGTCAATGACTACTTTCCCTACTCGTACATTGGTAGTGAGTGGAAATACATAGCGTTTGTTCTTCTCATCCAGTTCTACATTGCGCGTGGTATTCTTACCCCAGTTCAGAGTTACGTCCCAACGCCAATCTTTAGTCTGGATGGGAGTACCGGTAATCATTAATTCAACACCCTTGCTTTCCATCTTTCCGGCATTGATTTTTTTGCTGGCATATCCAGAAGAACCGGGAACTGTCATGGATAGAATCTGATCGGTAGTAATGGATTTATAGTAGGTGAAATCAATACCTAAACGGTTGCTGAACATGCGGTAGTCCACACCCAGCTCCCATGATACGGTCTTTTCGGGTTTGAGGTCGGCAAGCGGGTAGGTGTTGGAGCTGCTGCCTACCGTATGGTTGCCTAAGGCATCCAACGTATACACATTGTACAGTGAATAAGGGGATGTATCGTTACCTACCTGTGCGATAGAACCGCGTACTTTCAGGAAATATTCTTTAGGTAATTCGAATATATCTGATAAGATTCCGCTTAAACTGGCAGAGGGGTAGAAATAAGACCAATTCGAAGAGGGTAAGGTAGATGACCAGTCGTTTCGCGCCGTAACATCAAGGAAGGCATATCCTTTGTACCCCAATGTAGCATTACCCAAGACTGAATTGATACGTTTTGAGGAGAAATCTTGTGTTGCTAACTTGCTTTCACCATTGCTCAATGCTACAAAGTTAGGGATAATGGCTTTGCCGCTTTCACCCGCCAGGGATTTGAACTTATTATAGTTTGTGGCGACACCGATATTGGCTGTTACGGAAAAATCCTTGAATCGCTTGTCGAAGTTCAGCATCAGGTCTGCATTGAACTCTTCTCTGGTGGTATTTGTGATTGTCATCAAGTCTTTAGGACTTTCGGCCTTTGAATGATAAGGCATGTAAGTTTCAACATTGTCTGACATCCGGTCCATGCCCACTCTTCCGGTTATTTTCAGGTAATCGGTGATATTGCCCACTACGGTGACCTGCCCTTGGAAACGGTCTCTGTTCAATTCGTTCCCATTGCCTTTTTCTATGAATCCGTAAGGATTTCTATACTCGGTATCTTCGCCATGCCAGTTTACGACATAACCGTCAATGCCTACGGGATTCTGCAAATCTTGTAAACGGATGCTTCTCGGAATCCGGATAAGGTGTGACCATGTACTGGTATAGAATGTCTCGGGACGGTTCTTTACTTTCTCACGAAAATAGGCTACTTTACCGCCGATAGTTAAATACTTGTTTTTGATTTCCACATTCAGGTTATAATTCTGCTTGTTCATAGATTCATTGGGCAGAATACCTTGGTTACGCGTGTCGGTGAAAGAAAAACGGGCGTTCATCTTATCATTTCCACCGGTAGCGCTGACGGAGTTTGTATAGTTCAGGGCTGTACGGAAGAAATCATCGATTATATTTTTCTGGGGTAGCATGGCGTACTCTTTATAAGACTCATCCCCGTAGAATTCATTACGCCAATTGGGAATGATTTGTCCGGTCATTTTAGGTCCCCATGAACCGGTAGCTTCAAGCGCATATTGTCCATTGGTTCCTTGTCCGTATACATCTTGAAATTCATAAGAGTCATAGGCTTTGGTCATAGACACATAACCGTTGTATTCCAATTGCAGTTTTCCTTCCTTGCCCTTTTTCGTTGTAATAACGATTGCACCGCTTTGTGCTCTCGAACCGTATAGGGCTGCCGCGTTAGCTCCTTTCAAAACTGAAATACTTTCAATATCGTCAGGATTGATATCAGCAGCTCCCGAAGAATATGAAAACTGTGTATTGCTGTTCGAACTATCCAATACGGGAAGTCCGTCGACTACCCAAAGTGGAGAGTTATTACCGCTTAAAGAGTTAAGACCGCGGAGAACCACGCGGGTAGGGCCGCCTACACCGCTACCGGATTGTGAAATCTGAACACCTGCCACTTTACCCTGCAATAGGTTGGACACGCTGCTGGAACGGTTCTCAGAGAACACATCCGTTTTTACTTCTTGCATGGCATAGCCCAATGCTTTCTTTTCTCTCTTAATACCCAGTGCAGTTACTACTACTTCATCCAGCATTTCTGTGTCCTCTTTCAGATTGATGGTGAAAGAACTTTTTCCTTTTATCGATATCTCTTGTGTGACGTATCCTACGAAGGAAATGACTAGTGTTCCATCTTCCGGCGCATCAAAACTGAACTTTCCGTCCATATCGGTAATGGCGCCTATGGAAGTTCCTTTTATAGATACATTTGCACCGATGACCGGACCGAAATTGTCATTTACCACACCTGAGATTCTTTTGTTCTGTAAGATGCTTTCAACGGATTCCGTTCCTTTCATTAAAACAGGCTCATTTGCTGTTGCATAACTGTGGAAACTGCAAGCACCGGTCAATAACGAAAGCATTAGCATTCGTTTCATGTGTGTTTTCTTGTTCTTCATAATACTTTGGATTAATTAATAAATTACTTTTATTAACTTTTCTTGTT
>ENA-ORNR01003100-ORNR01003100.1-human-gut-metagenome-genome-assembly--contig:-NODE-3100-length-12773-cov-3.407769_pt1 | contig 12773 bp, 8 predicted proteins | sample MGYA00242114_ERZ509020 | MGnify/ENA primary metagenome ERZ509020 (study PRJEB26280, sample SAMEA2338758) | human gut metagenome | biome: human gut; feature: human-associated habitat; material: faeces...
CATCGCCACCATGCCTTGGATGGAACCGAAACCGGGAAGCATGGGACTGCCGAATCCTCAATATGATGTAGACCTGATCGACCATGAAGGTCGCTCTGTTGAAGCCGGTGAGCAGGGACAAATTGTAATCCGCACCAGCAAAGGCAAACCTCTCGGACTTTTCAAAGAATACTACCGGGATGCGGAACGCACTCACGAAGCTTGGCACGATGGTATTTATTACACCGGCGATGTTGCCGAAAACAGCGATGCGGTTGTAAAGTGGTTGAAAGCGATCGGTGCGTCGAAAGTGGTCGTTCATTTCGATATGGACGTGCTCGACCCGGCCGAAATAATAGCCGCCGTGGGTGTCGTTCCGGGTGGAATGAAAATCGATGAAACAGTTCGGGTGATAAACAATGTAGCTGAAAATTTTGATTTGGTAGGGCTTACGATAGCCGAACCGATGCCTCATGTTGCTATAAGGCTCAGAAACATGTTGCATCGAATGCCGCTGCTGAAATAATTCGATAAAGTTCATTATGACTGTTCGTTTCCGCTTTCCATGCCGGCCTTTGTTTGGAGAATAGTGTGTATGTACGGGTAAAAAAAGTCCGGTAGAAAATTTTCCGCCGGACTCTCTGGGTTTTCAAGAGTTTTATATAAACGTTTATTTGTTCAAGATGATTTTATAAGAACGGGCTTTTTCTTTATCGCTTACGCGTAAAATGTATAGACCGTTTTCTAAGTCATTCATGTCGATCCGATTGTTTCCACTCACCAAAAAGGTGTGGATAACCCGTTTCCCGGTGGTCTGGAAAATTTCGGCTGTGTCGTAACTGTTGTTCTGCAAACTCAATACTCCTCCCGACAGCATATAGGAGAGTGATTCTTTTTCCGTTTCGATGCGATTGGCCGATTTATCGGAGATCGTGATATAAATACGTTCCGAGACTTCATCGTAGGAGTCGTTGATGTAAAGGGCACAGAAGTATTTCCCGGCAGGAAGCTCTCCCGGTTTTACGGTGATGTAACCCTCGGTCGCGCCGTATGTGTAATAGAATCCATCCAGTTCGTCTTTATTGGGATCTTTTCCCTCCAAGAAAAATCCTACCCAGTCTTTCGGTGTTCCGGGTCCGTCTTGATAATGTATATGTATTTCTTCATCGATGTCGAAAGTATCTTTTTCGGCCCATACGCTCGATATTTTATCTCCTATTGAGAAATAGAGTCGTTCTCTCGGCTCGAAGTATTCGCCTCGTGTGAAATAGTTGACGAAATAATATCCTTTGCCCAACTCTTTACCTAAGGTCATTTCTCCCGAGTTTTGTTTGTCGGTGTAGTCCCATGAGTCGGAAAGGTCGGCCGTGCCCGGAATTTTCCCCATTTTGTAAATACCTATCCAATCGTTGTCGAGGCCGGGTGCATTCTTGAAGTTTACTTTTATGCCTTCTCCCTCCTGGTAACTGCTTTTTTCGATGCTGAGTTCGGGTATGCTGCCGACATAGAACGCGATGCGTTCACTTATTTCGGTATAGCCTTCGTCGTTGAAAAGTACAGCGTAGTATTCATCGGGAGAATCGAGCGTAAAAGTGAATTTCCCCGATTGGCCCGAAGTGTACTCCCATCGGGTAGAAGGACCGCTGACATCGGGATTTTTCCCTTTATGATAGATACCTATCCATGCGTTCTGGCCTTCGGGTGCATATTGGTAAAGAACCTCTATCTTTTCTCCCGGTGCGAATGTGTTCTTTTCCATCGAGATAGACGGGTCTCCGTCTATACTTCCCGTAACCGTGAATTTACGGCTTTCCGACCACTCCGACCATTCCATGTTGGCGTCGCGATAGCGGGTACGTATGTAATAGACACCATTTTTCAGTTTGTTTTTCTCGACAGTGAAACAGGTTATGTCTTTTCCTTCATTCAGGTCGATGGGCGTATGCCAGGGAGATCCGGTCGAACCATAGAGATTTTCGACGTCTTGTACCTTGTCGAGTTCGAGGGTGGAGAAATCCGGTGAAAGGGAAAATTGGAACTGTACACTGTTCAATACTTCGTCTGTTGAGGTGTAATAGGGGCTTCCTTTGAACATATAAGGCAATGAGATGGTATCGGGTGTTTCTGCGATTTCGGGTTTTTGAGGAGCTGCTTTTCCCAATATCCGGTGGAATGAGTCGATGAGGATATTATCGACGACCAGCTCTTTATTGCCTATGGCATAACATTCGGCTTTCATTTCTTTCCGTTTGAAATCGAATTCCAATATCTGGTATCCCCAATAATCGATTGTTTTCTGCACGTCGTCATAGTCTTTTTCCGAAGACATACCCCACATTTGGTCCCATGATGCAGCACCGTTTATGATATGGTACACAGGATAATCGGTCAGTTGTCCTCTGTGGTACAAGTGGTGATGTCCTCCGTAATTGAAAACATGTTTGGGTGTCTCGGAAAGTATGGGGATAATTTCGTTACGAACCCATGAAGATATGTCGCCGATGTATTGCTCGGCTTGTATGGGACGGTGGTTGACACTGATGATGAAGTCTACGCTATCATCGTTTTTTGCGGCATCGATAACTTTCCTTACCCACGCTTTCTGTGTGTCGCCGGTATGTTCGGTGCTGAGTACGATGAAGAGAATACGTCCGGTCTGATAGGCATAATAATTTTCGGTTCCGCTTTTTATACCGTTGTATTCCAAGTCTTCATAATGATAGTGTGCTGCGTAGTGTGCCATGCCGGGGTCTTGATACGTTTCATGGTTACCTACGGCGGTCATGATGGGCAGATAGGGGGACATGAGTTGCGACTTGAAGAGGTGGATATGTTCATATTGTTCCAGTGTACCCAAATCTACTTGGTCGCCGATATTCATGATCATATCGATATTTTCTTCGAGTTTTCCATATTTTTCTTCGATTTTTCTTTGGGCGGCTTTCATGAGCCATTCATATCCGCTCCGGCTTTTTATCTGGTGGTCGCCCATGAGTAGAATCCGCATGGGTTTGCGGTCGCCTTTTTCTTGCATGGTGCGGAATCGGTACACATCGCTTTCTTCATCGTTGAATACAACTTTATAATAGTAAAAAGTCTCGGCTTCCAGCCCGGTGAGTTGTACCGAGTTCCAAAAATAAGAATCGGAGAGTTGTTCGTACGAGCCTTCTTTTCGGAAGGAAAGATTTTCTGCATCGGTACCATACAGAACGACCGGTATGCCGGCTTTATCGCTCTTCCAACTGATCCAGATAGAAGACGAAGTAACCGATTGCAGATAGGGTTTGGTAAATGCCGAAAAAGTATCGGGAACAACCGTCAGCCGGTGTGCTGTTACCTGTTGATATTCACCGTCTCCGTCCGACAGAGGTTCATAGTAAATATCCGCATCTTTATAGTAGGTGCCGTTGATAGATATACTGTCTCCGGCCGAGATGGAATGATCGGAGATACGGGTAATGCGGTGGACGAAAGAAATATCGATGCTTGAAGTATCGGTCGAGTTGTCGTTTTTTCCCCGGATAAGCGTCAGCGGGCTATCTTGCGATAAGAAGGTCGAGGCCAATTTTATGGTTGGTGAACCTTGACCGTCGATAATGTGGCAACCCTTTGGTGCTTTCCATACATAAGAAGTGATGTCGGTTTCGGGGTTTACGGAGTATTCCGTCGTGTCGCCGGTTTGCACGCGGTTTTTCCCCGTAATGGACACCGATGCCGATGATACGAGATTCCCGCACAATAGAAGCGAGAAAAGTAGAGAATAAAATCTTTTTTTCATGTTTGATGGTTTTTGTTAAAAATGATGTACAAAAGAACCCGTTTTGTGTTTCACCGGTGTGGCAAAAGAATGACAACAGAGTGTCGGAATTGTAAAATTTCGATGACAGAGGAAACAGTTGTTTTTGCTGAGTGCCCCGGAGATTTCTGTTTTTGCTAGGCTGTTTAGGGGAGGTGGAAGAAGGGAATTTCCGAAAAATGTATCTTCTATGTAAATTCCATATTTTTTTGCTACACAATAGTATATGAAAAATAAGACTTCTAAAAATCCTTTCATATAAAAATTTTTCCGTAACTTTGCATGGACTTTTTAGAGGTCTACACTACATAACTAGAAACGGTTTTTAATAATTTCTTATGACAGAGAAAAGTCTGCTCTATCCCGATTATCTGTTTGAAGTTAGCTGGGAAGTCTGCAATCTGGTAGGAGGTATATACACCGTATTATCGACAAAGGCCCATACGCTGCAAAAGATCAATAAGGATAAGAATATATTTATTGGCCCAGATGTGTGGAAAGCCGCTCCTTCTCCTTATTTTACCGAATCTCATACGTTGTTGAAAGCATGGAAAGCCAAAGCATTGAAAGAGGGGCTGAAAGTGCGTGTAGGACGTTGGAACATACCCGGAAAACCGGTTGTCATATTGGTCGATTATCAGGATTTGTTCTCTCGACGCAATGATATATATACCGATATGTGGAACGCATTTGGTGTAAAATCGCTGCATGCTTATGGCGATTATGATGATTCCTGTATGTTTGCTTGTGCGGCAGCGCAGGTTATAGAACACTATTATCACTATATCGGCGGGGAGAAATATAAAGTCATCGCTCATTTCGATGAGTGGCAGACCGGTATGGGATTACTTTATTTACGTCGTTCACTTCCTTCTGTTGCAACGGTGTTTACGACACATGCCACATCGATAGGGCGTTCGATTGCCGGAAATAACAAGCCTCTATATGGCTATCTTTTCGGGTATAATGGAACGCAAATGGCCGAGGAGTTGAATATGGAAGCAAAACACTCGGTCGAGCGTCAGGCGGCACACTTTGCTCATGCTTTTACGACGGTGAGCGATGTTACTGCTGCGGAGTGTACTCAGCTGCTCGAGAAAACTCCCGATGTCGTTACACCTAACGGCTTCGAAGCCGACTTCGTGCCGAAAGGAGAATTGTTTGAAAAGAAAAGAGTGGCAGCAAGAAAAAAATTATTGCATATAGCTTCGGTTCTTGTCGGGTATGAAGCTCCCGACGATGCTGTATTGATTGCTACGTCGGGACGATACGAGTTCAAGAATAAGGGTATCGATATGTATGTCGATGCCTTGAACCGTTTGCGTCTGCATTATGATGGCGAACGGGAAATCATCGCATTCGTATTGGTTCCGGCATGGGTGAACGAGCCTCGTGCCGATTTGTTGGAACGTTTGGCGAGCGGTGAATCTTATCGGACGCCTTTGCCCGATCCCTATATAACCCATACGTTGCATAATATGGCAGAGGATAAGGTGGTGAATCAGATACGCTATTGCGGATTTCCTCAAAAGCCCGAGTCCAAACTCAAAATCATATTTGTCCCTTCGTATCTGACAGGAAATGACGGTATCGTCGATTTGACCTATTACGATACGTTGATAGGTTTCGATGCGACGGCGTTCCCTTCGTATTACGAACCGTGGGGATATACGCCGCTCGAAAGCATCGCTTTCGGTGTTCCCTCCGTGACGACCGATCTTTCGGGTTTCGGTATGTGGATAAAAAACATGGCCAATTACGGTCTCGAAGGAAAAGGGGTTGCCGTGTTGCATCGTACCGATTTCAATTTCGTCGATGTCGCCGAGAACCTTTCCGATACGATACGGTGGTTGGCCTCTACCGATAAATCGACGCGGCTTCTTATGAGCCAGTCGGCTCAGAATACGGCATCGGAGGCCTTATGGAGCCATTTTATCAATTATTATCGAAAAGCTTATGATATAGCTTTACGCCGCCTTGCAGAGCAACAGAATGCGGTCGTACCGGAGTCTTAGCGCCGTCGGGCAGCTGTACATGCCAGTCGTACCGGAGGGTACAGAGGAAGAAAGCGATATCGAAGAAAAATAATTCTATAAAATAATCATTACCAAACTAATAAGCTTATGAAAGTACAAGTAAGTAATGCCAATACTCCTGTATGGCGAGATATTACAGTTGAGTCGCGTATGCCGGCACAACTGAATATATTACAGGAAATGGCCCGTAACATTTGGTGGGTTTGGAACAACGAGGCCCTTTCCATGTTCAAATCGATCGATCCTGAAATATGGAAAGCTGTCAATGGCAATCCCGTGATGTTGCTCAATCGGGTCAGTTATGAGCGTCTGGAAGAAATCGTGGCCGATAAATCCATGATGTATACGATCAATGCACAGTATGAAAAATTCCGTAAATATATCGACGAGAAACCCAAAGGCAATTTGCCTTCCGTTGCTTATTTCAGCATGGAATACGGTTTGGCCAATGTCTTGAAAATATATTCCGGCGGTTTGGGTATTTTGGCCGGCGACTATTTAAAAGAAGCCAGCGACAGCAATATCGACATGGTTGCCGTGGGTTTCCTTTATCGTTACGGCTATTTTACCCAGACTCTCTCGATGGATGGTCAGCAGTTGGCCAACTATGAGCCCCAGAATTTCAACCAGCTTCCCATCGAACAGGTTGTCGATGAAAACGGACACCCCATTATACTCGAAGTTCCTTATCCCGGCCGCATCGTATATGCCAATATTTGGCGCGTGAATGTAGGACGTGTATCGTTGTATCTGATGGATACCGATTTGGAACTCAACAGCGAGTTCGACCGTTCTATCACTTACCAGCTTTATGGCGGGGATTGGGAAAACCGCATGAAGCAGGAGTATCTGCTCGGTATCGGCGGTATTCTCATGCTCAAACGTCTGGGTATAAAGAAAGATGTGTATCATTGCAATGAAGGCCATGCGGCGCTTATCAACGTACAGCGTCTGGTCGATTATATACAAGACGAGAAGCTCTCTTTTGCCGAGGCATTGGAGGTTGTACGAGCTTCTTCTCTTTATACCGTGCATACGCCTGTTCCTGCCGGACACGACTATTTCGATGAGTCTCTCTTCGGCAAATATATGGGAGAGTTTCCTGCCAAACTCGGTATCTCTTTCGGTGAGTTGATGGATTTGGGACGCGAAAATCCCGGATCCGGCGAAAAGTTCTGTATGAGCGTGTTTGCCTGCAACACTTGTCAGGAAGTCAACGGTGTCAGCTGGTTGCACGGCAAGGTGTCGCAACGTATGTTCCAGCCTATCTGGAAAGGTTATTCGCCCGATGAGTTGCATGTAAGTTATGTAACCAACGGGGTACACATGCCTACGTGGGCTGCTTCGGAATGGAAAGAATTTTATGTAAAACATTTGGGAGAGGAATTCTTGACTCACCAAAATGACCGTGCGCTTTGGCAGAAAATCTATGATGTTCCCGATGAAGACATTTGGAATATGCGTCAGATGATGAAAAATAAACTCATCGATTTTGTACGTAGCGAATTCCGGGATAAGTGGATCAAGAATCAAGGAGATCCTTCCCGTGTTGTGTCTATTATCGAACGTATCAATCCCAATGCGCTTCTTATTGGTTTTGCCCGCCGTTTTGCAACGTACAAGCGTGCACATTTGCTCTTTACCGATCTCGATCGGTTGTCTAAGATTGTAAACAATCCCCAATATCCCGTGCAGTTTATTTTCTCGGGTAAAGCCCATCCGGCTGATGGTGCGGGGCAGGATCTTATCAAACGTATCGTCGAGATATCTCGACGCCCCGAGTTCCTCGGAAAAATTATTTTCCTCGAAAATTACGATATGAAGGTGGCAAAACGTTTGGTTTCGGGAGTGGATATTTGGCTGAATACGCCGACCCGTCCCCTCGAAGCATCGGGTACATCGGGTGAGAAAGCCGAAATGAATGGTGTCCTCAATTTCTCGGTACTTGACGGCTGGTGGTATGAAGGCTATAAAGAAGGTGCTGGTTGGGCATTGACCGATAAACGTACCTTCCAAGAGCAAGGCAATCAGGATCAACTCGATGCGGCTACCATCTATGCGATGCTCGAAAATCAAATCGTTCCGCTTTATTTTGCGAAGAACAGCAAAGGCTATTCGCCCGAGTGGATACAGTATATCAAAAATTCGATTGCGCAAATCGCTCCTGAGTTTACCATGAAACGTATGCTCGAAGATTATATCGAACGTTTTTACAGTAAAGAGGCTAAACGATCGAAACTTTTGGTTGCCGACAATTATAAAAAAGCAAAAGAAATTGCTGCATGGAAACAAATGGTTGTTGACAAATGGGACGAGATTGAAATAAAAGAGATAAATCTTCCCGAAGATCTATTGTATAAATCTTGTGCAGGAGAGACCTATGATATTTCGGTAACCATCGACCGCAAAGGATTGCCCGATTGTCTGGGTGTGGAACTGGTTGTATCTCAGGTTATCGACGGTCAGCAACAACCCTATGTCGTAACCGAGATGAATCAGGTGAAAACCGATGGCGATTTGGTGACCTATGCTTTGAGTTACGATGTGAATGTAGGAGGAATCTTCAAGTATGCGTTCCGTCTTTTCCCGAAAAATCCCGATCTGCCTCATCGTCAGGATTTCTCGTACGTACGTTGGTTCTGATACCCTACGTAGGTAAGTTGTCGGTACATATTTGAATTTCTCCGACAATCTTAGGAAAAACAAAGCCCCATGTTTACTAACATGGGGCTTTGTTTTAGAAATAGGAGGAATTATGTCGTCTATGTATTGGAGGATAATTGTAAAAAGTGAAGTTCAACGATTTTATTGTCAATGTTTTATTTGCGTTAAAGCCCGGCTTTTAGAATTTTTGTCAACTCTTTTACACCTTCGCCTGCCCCCTTTTGTATGACGTGCGTAACACGGCCGCTTGCATCGTTTACAGGATTGGGATCGATGAGAAACACCGGTATTCCGTTTCGTACATAACGCAATAGTCCGGCAGCGGGATATACGTTAAGAGAAGTTCCTATTACAACAAAAATATCGGCTTTTTCTACCTCTTCGATAGCAGGTTCGATAAGAGGAACAGCTTCGCCGAACCATACAATATGCGGGCGCAGTTGATATCCTTTTTCGCACAAATCTCCGATATGGGTGTCGATATGGTCAGGAGATACGTCGTAGATGAGGTTTTCGTATCGGGACGACCTGACTTTCATCAATTCTCCGTGCAAATGTATGATGTGGCGGCTGCCGGCTTGCTCGTGCAGGTTATCGACGTTTTGAGTAATAATGCGCACGTCGAAGTCTGTTTCGAGAGCGGCCAGCCCTTTATGCCCGTCATTCGGCTTTACCGTCAACAGTTCGCGTCGACGGGCATTGTAGAAGTCCAGTACTTGTTGCGGGTTACGTATCCAACCTTCGGGAGTTGCAACATCTTCTATTCGATATCCCGACCATAATCCGTTGCTGCCGCGAAACACGGCCAACCCGCTTTCGGCGCTCATTCCGGCTCCGGTAAGCACGACCAGACGTTTTTTATTTTCCATAATTCCGATATAACTTGGTAAAATGTCGTCATGCGAGGAATGCCCCCCGTCATTTATGGCAAAATTAATGTTTTTTTTGCTTCAAAAAAGAGAAACTCTGTAATAAAAGCTATATCTTCGCCAGAGTTTCTTCTTTTGGGAGAAACTTTTTTATGTCGATTTATAATATAAAGGAAAAATACATGGATAAGTTGAGCTATGCCTTGGGGTTGAGTATGGGAAATAATTTCAAGGCATCGGGGATCGAAACCTTGACGGTAGAGGATTTTACACGTGGTGTGCAAGCTGTTTTTGAAGGAGCAAAACCCGAAATGACCTATGATGAGGCAAAGCAAGTCATCAATGAATATTTTACCCATTTGCAGCAGGAACTCAATGAAAAAAATCGGGCTGCGGGAGAAGCCTTTTTGGAGGAAAATAAAAAACGTGCCGGAGTCGTAACCTTGCCCAGCGGATTGCAATATGAGGTATTGAAAGAAGGTGCCGGTCGTCGTCCGGCAGCAACCGATAAGGTACAATGTCATTATCATGGAACCCTTATCGACGGTACGGTATTCGATAGTTCGGTGCAGCGCGGTACGCCTGCCGTGTTTGGCGTAAATCAAGTAATTGCCGGTTGGGTAGAGGCTTTGCAACTTATGCCCGAAGGTTCTAAATGGAAACTTTTCATACCTTCCGATTTGGCTTACGGAGAGCGTGGGGCGGGAGATAAGATCGGCCCTAATGCTGCGCTTATTTTCGACGTGGAACTTATAAAAATACTTTAATATAGAAAACAATGAAAAAAACTGCAATTTGTTTGATGGCCGCTCTCGGAATGACGGCTGTATCTCTTACCTCGTGCGACAGTAGCTGTAAACCGGTGAAAGAGCTTGCCAATGCGTCCGATTCGCTGGTATATGCTGTCGGTGTTTTGACGGGAACCGATGTCAATTCAGGTATTCAGAATTTAGGGCAACCTGTCGATATCGACCAATTTATAAAAGGAGCGAAAAAAGCGTTGTACAGTGATTCGACTGCATTTTCTTATGAATTGGGCTTGTCTTTTGCTTCGGGTATCAAACAGCAACTGAAACAAATGTCGGAACAACTCGGTGTAACGATCGATAACGACACCTATATGGCGGCTTTCTGTGCAGCCTTGAAGAAGGATTCGACCGCTTTGATGAACCAGATGACGGCTCAAATCGCTTATCGCACCATTGCTATGGAAGCAGAAAATAAGAAGTTGGCGTCTTCGCCCGAGGCCATTCAGAATAAAGCCGACGGAGAAGCTTTCTTGGCAGCTAAGGCCAAAGAAGAAGGCGTTGTTGCAACCGGTAGCGGGCTGCTCTCTCGAAAGGCACATCAGGATGTATAACAACGACGAGGCCGCCTACCAATACTACCGCTCGGAGGCGGGACGCAACCGCTGGGTCAAGGCTGCACGCAACGTATCGCTGCGACAGGCTTTGGCCGACGGCAAGTGGGACATCGTGGTGATGCAGCAGGCTTCGGGATTTTCGGGCCGCTACGAAAGCTATAAACCATATCTCGACAGCCTCATATCCATAGTACGGCGCGCACAGCCCCGCGCACGGCTGGCGTGGCACATGACTTGGGCATACGCATCGGGAAGCACGCACCCGCAGTTTGCCGACTACGGCAGCGACCGCACGCAGATGTACGAGGCGATATGCGGCGCCGTGCGACAGATGCTCCACGAGCATCCGCATACATTCCGATACCTCATACCGTCGGGCGCGGTGATCGAGTCGCTGCGCCTCTCCGAGGTGAACAATCCGCCGATGGACTTCACGCGCGACGGATACCACATGGATTTCGGGGCCGGACGCTACGCTCTGGCATGCACGTGGTACGAGGTGCTCATACGCCCCTTCACACACCGCTCGATGCGCAACAACACGCTTCTCTCGATATGGGGAGACATTAAGGTCGACGGCCGCATGGCCTCATTCTGCCAACAGGCGGCATGGAGCGCTGCCCGCAAATCGCGGCGCAAGGTATTCGAGCCGCAGGCCGTCACCAAGCCCGCCAAGATCATCGGCAAGGGACACGTGGATATCGTCTCGCAGGATATGACCATATACGAACAGTAACACGATGGCAAGTTTTCTTCAGGCTGAGAACCTCAGCAAATCATACGGCGACCGCGTACTCTTCCGCAACATCAGTTTCAACATAAACGAGGGGGACAAGATCGCCCTCATAGCCCCCAACGGTACGGGCAAGAGCTCGCTGCTGAAGATCCTTGCGGGGGTCGACTCGTCTGACCGCGGCGGCGAGGTGCGTTTCATGCGCGACCTGCGCGTGGCCTTTCTCGACCAGCATACCGATTTCGATCCCGAGCGCACGCTCTTCGACGAGGTATATTCGCGTCTTGGGGAGACGGGCCGCATCATCAGTGAATACGAGCGGGCCATCGTCTCGGAGGATCGCGGACGCATCGAGCGGGCCATGGCGGCGATGGACGCCGCCGCATGCTGGAATGCCGAACAGCGGGTGCGGCAGGTGCTCTCGTCGCTGCAACTCACGCGCCTCGACCAGAAGATGGGCCAGCTCTCGGGAGGCGAGGCCAAACGCGCCGCCATAGCCTCGATGCTGTTGCAGGAGGCCGACTTTCTGGTCATGGACGAGCCGACGAACCACCTCGACATCGACGTTATAGAGTTTCTGGAGGGGTATCTCCAGAAGTCGCGCTGCACGCTGCTTATGGTCACGCACGACCGCTACTTTCTGGACCGCGTCTGCAATACGATCTTCGAGCTCGACCGCGGCAACCTATATACCTATCGCGGCAACTATTCATATTTTCTCGAGAAACGCGATGAGCGCTACCGCAACATGCAGGCCGACATCGACAAGTCGCGCAACCTTCTGCGCCGCGAGCTGGAGTGGATACGCTCCACGCCGCAGGCCCGCACGGGCAAGGCCCGCTACCGCATAAATGCCTTCTACGACCTCAAGCAGAAGGCTTCGGTATCGCTCGCGCAGCAATCCATGTCCATAAACGTGGCCACGTCGCGACTCGGAGGCAAGATCATCGACTGCGAGGATGTATCGCTGCACTTCGGACAGAGGTGCATGCTCGACGACTTCTCGTACAAGTTCTCGCGTTACGAGCGTGTCGGTATCGTCGGCAAGAACGGCGTGGGCAAGAGTACCTTCCTCAACCTCCTCACGGGAGCCATCGCACCCGACGCGGGAACAATCGAACGCGGCGAAACCCTCCGCATAGGATACTACCGCCAGCAGGGCATGTCGTTCCGCGCGGGGCAGACGGTCTTCGACGTGGTGCAGGAGATAGCCGAGACGGCAACTACGGCCGACGGCCATACCGTGTCGGCCATGTCGATGCTCAACCGTTTTCTCTTCCCGCCCGAGACCCATGCCAAGCATATCGAGGTTCTGAGCGGCGGCGAGCGGCGG
>ENA-ORNR01003115-ORNR01003115.1-human-gut-metagenome-genome-assembly--contig:-NODE-3115-length-12729-cov-24.411472_pt1 | contig 12729 bp, 10 predicted proteins | sample MGYA00242114_ERZ509020 | MGnify/ENA primary metagenome ERZ509020 (study PRJEB26280, sample SAMEA2338758) | human gut metagenome | biome: human gut; feature: human-associated habitat; material: faeces...
ACAGATAGCATTATGGCAAAGCAATTCAAGCCGGAGACACTGTGCGTACAGGCAGGGTGGACTCCTAAAAAGGGAGAACCCCGCGTACTCCCCATTTATCAAAGTACAACTTTCAAATACGATACCAGCGAGCAAATGGCGCGTCTGTTCGACCTCGAAGACAGCGGTTACTTTTACACCCGTCTGCAGAATCCTACGAACGATGCCGTTGCCGCCAAAATAGCCGCCCTCGAAGGCGGTGTAGCCGCCATGCTGACATCGAGCGGACAGGCAGCGAATTTCTATGCCATCTTCAACATCTGCCAGGCAGGCGACCACTTCGTATGCTCATCCACTATCTATGGCGGAACGTTCAACCTGTTTGGCGTGACAATGAAAAAACTGGGTGTCGATGTAACGTTTGTCAACCCCGATGCGCCCGAAGAGGAAATCTCCGCCGCTTTCCGTCCGAACACCAAAGCCCTGTTCGGCGAAACAATCTCTAACCCTACGCTGGAAGTTCTCGACATCGAAAAGTTCGCCCGTATCGCCCACAAGCACGGCGTACCTTTGATTGTAGACAATACTTTCCCCACTCCTATCAACTGCCGCCCGTTTGAATGGGGAGCCGATATAGTAGTCCACTCCACTACCAAATACATGGACGGACACGCCACCAGCGTAGGCGGAGCAGTTGTAGACAGCGGCAATTTCGACTGGGAAGCACATGCCGACAAATTCCCCGGTCTCTGCACACCGGACGAATCGTATCACGGGCTGACTTATACAAAAGCTTTCGGCAAACTGGCTTACATCACTAAAGCAACGGCGCAACTGATGCGCGACCTCGGCAGCATCCAGTCTCCGCAGAACGCGTTCTTGCTGAACCTCGGTCTGGAAACTCTGCACCTGCGCATGCCGCAACACTGCGGCAATGCCCAAAAAGTAGCCGAATACCTTTCCAAAAACGACAAAGTGGCATGGGTGAACTATTGCGGACTGCCCGACAACAAGTATTACGCATTGGCACAGAAGTACATGCCCAACGGCTCCTGCGGCGTTATCTCTTTCGGACTGAAAGGCGGTCGCGAGGTGTCTATCAAGTTTATGGACTCGTTGAAGCTGGCAGCTATCGTGACTCACGTTGCCGATGCACGTACCTGCGTGCTCCATCCTGCCAGCCATACGCACCGCCAGCTCTCTGACGAGCAACTGTTGGAAGCAGGTATCCGCCCCGACCTCATCCGTTTCTCGGTGGGTATTGAAAATGCGGATGATATCATCGCAGATATAGAACAGGCGCTGAACGCGTAAGCATCATCTGTTCAAGTGAAACGCATCATCTGTCGAGGGCTGTTCAATCATACATTCAGCCTCAACGGATGATGCGTTTCATTATTATTCAGTTTTCAATGTTATCGGCAGGCTTTCCTTACCCTGACAGAAGGTCTTTGCCTTCACTACCGGAGCATGGCACGGCACGGGCGCTTCCCACAAAGCGGATTGGGCATCCGGTTCCGAACCATCCGTTGTGTAACGTATTTCAGCACCTCGAATGGCAACGTTGGCATAAAGCTTACCGTCCTTCACCAACAATCCCGGATGAGGCAGGCGGAAATTGATACCGTTCCTTGCCCAATAAGGCATTTCCATATCGCTGATTTTTTCATAATACAACGCCAATGCTTTGTTGAAGGCTTGCTGTTCCTGTGCACCCCGCAGTTCTTCCCATGCCGGATAAGCATTCCAACCACGCTCTGCCAGTCCCATGATTTTCGGGAAAAGAAGATATTCCACACCGTTAAAGCTACGGATTGTTTCGGCAAACAACTGGCCTTGCACACCCAGGATATTTTTTCGCCCCTCTGCCGTCAGAACAGTTTTTCCCTTTTCCGCTGCATCCAAATCGACGGGATTGCCTGCACCGTCCGTACGCAACGAACGATAGATGCTGAAAGGAAGCATGGAGAAAGAGACTGACTCATCCACATAACCGCCCCAATCGAGCCCGCGCTCGTCGGGATGCCCGTTGTACGCCATATCCATATAGAAATTGCCCACATTACAGAGAATCACCGGGTAGCCGTTATTGGCAATCTGATACACCACCTCATCGTATCCCGGAACCGTATTCCAGCAGTACACGCCCGCCGCCTGAGTCCGCAATTGCCGGTGCGCCTCTTCGGTATGCCCCAAAGCAACTTCCTGCCAACCGCTGAATTTCAGTCCGTTCCTTTGCATGATGTCTGCCATCTGCGTGATGAAATGCTCTGCCAAGTCATGCGGTTTCGTCATTCCTTTCTCTTTCATCAATGCCTGACATTTTGGAGAACCCAGCCATACGCCGCGCGCCACTTCATCGCCGCCAAGATGCACCGTAGCCAGCGGTACGCCGGCTTCCCTGTACATAGCCGCAAGTTCCTGAATCACTTTCTCCATAAAGCGATAAGTAGAGGGCATGGCCACATTTATCACATTGTCCGTATAATACTGCACGGATGCGTAGCGGGAAGTATCTTCCGGCTCACTCAGCAGATATTCGGCGGCCTTTTCCACATCCGTGTCCTTATACTTATTATAACGCGCTTTCATGGAAACGATAGCCGCACGGGCATGTCCGGGAGATTCTATTTCCGGTATGACGCGGATATGTCTTTCGGCAGCATAGCGCAACAGACCGATAAAGTCCTCACGGGAGTAATATCCGTTGCCTACGGTTGCGGCATCCGGGTCGTAACCGCCGTCATAGCACGGATAGAGACAACGGCTCTCGTCGGTGGTATGTCCACGGCGGCTGCCCACGGCGGTCAGCTCTTCCAGTCCCGGAATTTCCAGACGCCATGCCTCATCATCCGAAAAATGGAAATGGAGCACATTCATTTTGTAAGAAGCGAAAACGTCCACCAGCTTTTTCAGATTGTCTACGGTAGTGAAGTTGCGGGCAATGTCTATCATCTGCCCGCGATACAGAAGGTCGGGATAATCTTCCACAGACATAGCGTCCAGCCGGTACGGCGCTTCTTTACCTTTCAGCATCGCCAGCAAGGTTTGCGTACCATTGAAAACTCCGTGCGGAGTGGCGGCGCTAATCTTTATCCGGTCGCTGTCTATAACCATATCATAGTATTCATCGTTCACAGCTTTTGCCTTATCGGCCAAGGTTTCCAAAGCAATCGTAACGGGAGCTTTATCCACTACTTCCAAGCCGTACAGAGCGGATAACTTCTCTTTCAACAACCTTGCCTCAACGGCATACGCGTCCGGATAAGCCAAAGCCACCTTGCCATCCAGCACAACAGCGCCTTCGGCAGGCGTCGCTTTCTTTACCGACGGCAATATATCCCATGGTTGCAAAGCCGATACGTTCTCCAGACGAAGATTCGATTCGTATATTTTAGTTGCATCCGGATAGCCGGGCAGTGACTCCGGCGAGGGCAACACAAGCGTATTCAGCGTTACGGGAAGCGGACTGCTTTCCTTACCGTCTGCCGTAGCCACCCAATACGTGCCCTCAGGCGCGTGCGAATTCCGGTCTATCTTGTAAGAACACAGAAAAGTGATACGCATGGAATCGCCGGGAGCCAACGGAGTAAAGCTTTCTGTCGGATACATCTTAAAGAAGTTTCCGTTCACCGGTTCCACCTTAACGGCAGGATTCCCTATCTGCTTCACATTGCGGGGAAGTTGCGAATAATAGATTGTCCAATTTCGGGGAAGAGGAGCGCCGGAGATGTTTTTAAGAACAAAGGAGTTCTCATAGTATCCGGGTTCCGCATTACCCGTACCCATTTCCCAAGTCAGGGAAACCGGAGCTTCGGGTTTGTCACTCGTTCCGCATCCTGCCAGCAACGGCGCGGTGCAAAACAATAATCCTGCAAGAGGAAGTTTAAAAATCTTCATAAAACAACTGTGTTAAGTTAATAATTTGGGGTAATACTTAAATCTATTGCCAAAAATAAGCATTTTTAGTTTATTTACTGATAATTCTAATAGAAATTATCCGATACAGACTACAAATTAGAACTTTTATCTCTAAATTTGCGACCAAATCATAACAAATTTAACTAATCTACCATGGCTAAGATAACCAAAGAAGCTGCCTTGCTCTATCACTCGCAAGGCAAACCGGGAAAAATTGAAGTAGTGCCCACCAAGCCCTACAGTACACAAACCGACCTTTCACTCGCTTATTCTCCGGGCGTTGCAGAACCGTGCCTCGAAATCGAGAAGAACCCGCAGGACGCATATAAATATACAGCCAAAGGCAATCTGGTAGCTGTAATCTCCAACGGAACCGCCGTTCTCGGTCTGGGCGACATAGGCGCACTCAGCGGAAAGCCCGTTATGGAAGGAAAAGGGCTGCTGTTCAAAATCTATGCCGGCATCGATGTATTCGATATCGAAGTGAACGAGAAAGACCCCGACAAGTTTATCGAAGCAGTCAAGGCGATTGCCCCCACGTTCGGCGGTATCAACCTGGAAGACATCAAGGCTCCCGAATGTTTTGAAATAGAGCGCCGGCTGAAAGAAGAACTTGATATTCCGGTGATGCACGACGACCAGCATGGTACGGCCATCATCTCCAGCGCCGGACTGCTGAACGCACTGGAAGTGGCAGGCAAGAAGATTGAAAACGTAAGAATCGTAGTGAACGGCGCAGGTGCTTCCGCCACCTCATGCACCAAACTGTACGAGTCGCTCGGCGCACGCCGCGAGAACATCCTGATGCTGGACAGCAAAGGCGTCATCACCAGCGACCGCGAGAACCTGACCGAACAGAAGCGTTACTTTGCAACCGACCGCCGCGACGTGCATACCCTTGCCGAAGCCATCAAAGGCGCCGACGTATTCCTCGGCCTTTCCAAAGGCAATGTACTGACGCAGGATATGGTACGCAGCATGGCCGACCACCCCATTGTATTCGCCCTTGCCAACCCTACTCCGGAAATATCCTACGAAGACGCTATGGCAGCGCGTCCGGACGTACTGATGTCTACCGGCCGTTCCGACTATCCGAACCAGATTAACAACGTTATCGGCTTCCCCTATATCTTCCGCGGCGCACTCGATACACAGGCAAAGGCCATCAACGAAGAGATGAAGATTGCTGCCGTACACGCCATCGCCAATCTTGCCAAACAACCCGTACCCGACGTGGTGAACGAAGCCTACCATGTGAACAACTTCACCTTCGGTCCGGAATACTTCATTCCGAAACCGGTAGACCCGCGCCTCATCACCGAAGTGTCCTGCGCCGTGGCAAAAGCCGCTATGGACAGCGGTGTGGCCCGCAAGCACATTGCAGACTGGGATGCCTACCGCCTGCAACTGCGCGAGCTGATGGGCTATGAAAGCAAGCTCACCCGCCAGCTCTACGACACCGCCCGCCGCAACCCGCAACGTGTGGTATTTGCCGAAGGCATTCACCCCAATATGCTGAAAGCCGCCGTTGAGGCCAAGGCCGAAGGTATCTGCCATCCCATCATATTAGGCAATGACGAAGCTATCGAGAAGCTGGCAAAAGAACTCGACCTCAGCCTCGAAGGCATTGAAATCGTAAACCTGCGCCATCCCAACGAATCGGAACGCCGCGAACGTTACGCACGTATCCTTTCCGAAAAGCGCGCCCGCGAAGGCGTCACCTACGAAGAGGCCAACGACAAGATGTTCGAGCGCAACTACTTCGGCATGATGATGGTGGAAACCGGTGAGGCCGACGCTTTCATCACCGGATTGTACACCAAGTACAGCAACACCATCAAGGTGGCCAAAGAAGTAATCGGCATCCGTCCGGAATTCAAGCACTTCGGCACAATGCACATCCTCAACTCCAAGAAAGGCACGTACTTCCTTGCCGATACGCTTATCAACCGCCATCCCAATGCGGAAACACTGATAGACATCGCCAAACTGTCGGAGTATACCGTACGCTTCTTCAACCATACTCCCGTTATGGCCATGCTGAGCTACTCCAACTTCGGTACAGACAAGGAAGGAAGTCCGGTAAGCGTGCACGAAGCCGTGGACTACATGCAGCGCAACTATCCCGACCTTGCCATCGACGGCGAAATGCAGGTGAACTTTGCCATGAACCGCGAACTGCGCGATGCCAAGTATCCGTTTACCCGTCTGAAAGGAAAGGATGTGAATACGCTTATCTTCCCGAACCTGAGCTCCGCCAACTCCGCATACAAACTGTTGCAGTCGATGGATATGGACTCCGAACTCATCGGCCCGATACAGATGGGACTGAACAAGCCTATCCACTTTACCGATTTTGAAAGCTCTGTGCGCGATATAGTAAACATTACCGCAGTAGCCGTTATCGACGCCATTGTGGACAAAAAGAAAGCAGGCAAATGAAAAGGCAATTTTCCAGATTTCAAATCGTTTGCATCACGCTTCTTTGGGCAGCGCTTTGCTACATAGTACTGACAACCGCCGAACGGATTGACGGACCAATTATCCTGACACTTGTCATTTCAGCAGCATTGGTATTCATTCCTGTAATAAAAGCGCTCAAAAGGAAATAAATAATATCTTTTTATTCATTTTTACGGGATAAAACAATATTTTTGTTGTTTTATCCCGTATTTTATTTATAAATTGTTTGCTTGTATCATTTTTATGTTTACTTTTGCAACCGCAACAAGAGGTAAGGCGCTACCGCATCACCGCCTTACAATATAAATATGCAAACCCAATAAAAGAAATAGATTATGAATGCAGCTAAGGTATTAGAAGATTTGAAAAGACGGTTCCCCAATGAACCGGAGTATCATCAGGCAGTAGAAGAAGTGCTTTCTACCATTGAAGAAGAGTACAACAAACATCCGGAGTTCGACAAAGCCAATCTGATTGAGCGTCTTTGCATCCCCGATCGCGTTTACCAGTTCCGTGTTACTTGGGTGGATGACAAGGGTAACGTACAAACCAACATGGGTTACCGTGTACAGCACAACAACGCCATCGGTCCGTACAAAGGCGGTATCCGTTTCCACGCTTCCGTGAACCTCTCCATTCTGAAATTCCTTGCTTTCGAACAGACTTTCAAAAACTCGCTGACTACCCTGCCTATGGGTGGCGGTAAGGGCGGTTCGGACTTCTCTCCGCGCGGCAAGTCAAATGCAGAGGTGATGCGTTTCGTTCAGGCTTTCATGCTGGAGCTGTGGCGTCACATCGGTCCCGAGACCGACGTTCCTGCCGGTGACATCGGTGTAGGTGGCCGCGAAGTAGGTTTCATGTTCGGCATGTACAAGAAACTGGCTCACGAGTTTACCGGAACCTTTACAGGAAAAGGCCGCGAATTCGGCGGCTCGCTGATTCGTCCGGAAGCCACGGGTTACGGCAACATCTACTTCTTGCTGGAAATGCTGAAAACCAAAGGTACAGACCTCAAGGGCAAGACCTGCCTGATTTCCGGTTCGGGCAACGTGGCTCAGTACACTGCCGAGAAAGTACTGGAGATGGGTGGCAAAGTCCTGACAATGTCCGATTCCGACGGTTACATATACGACCCCGCAGGTATCGACCGTGAAAAGCTGGATTACATCATGGAACTCAAGAACCTCTACCGTGGACGCATCCGCGAATATGCAGAGCAATATCCGGGCGTTAAGTATGTGGAAGGTGCACGTCCCTGGGGCGAAAAAGCAGACATCGCTCTGCCTTCTGCCACTCAGAATGAAATCAACGGTGACGATGCCAAGAAACTTATCGCCAACGGTGTAATGGCGGTATCCGAAGGTGCAAACATGCCTTCTACTCCCGAAGCTATCAAAGTGTTCCAGGAAGCCAAGATTCTGTATGCTCCGGGCAAGGCAGCCAATGCCGGCGGTGTATCGGTATCGGGCCTCGAAATGACCCAGAACTCCATTAAACTGGGCTGGAGCGCCGAAGAAGTGGACGAAAAGCTGAAAAGCATCATGAAGAACATCCACGAGGCTTGCGTGCAGTACGGAACGGAAGCCGACGGTTACGTAAATTACGTAAAGGGCGCCAACGTTGCCGGATTTATGAAAGTAGCCAAGGCAATGATGTCGCAAGGTATCCTGTAAGCAGGATGATTGTTACGGTATAATAAGAGGAAAGCATGTAAGATTTATCCGAATTTTGACATGCTTTCCTCTTTTTTTATCTGATAATATTGTTTACATTTACTTCCGTTTTCCAAAAACCAAAAAGTAAATGATATGAAACGATTACTTCTCCTTCTATTCAGTTGTGTCCTGTTTCTCCAACCTTACTTCCAGGCACAGCCTCTCACATCCGAAGAAAGTCCTGTAACATTAAGCACCGCTACCGGTGACATCAAAGGCAGACTTCTCCTGCCTGCCAATGCCACAACCTGCCCCGTAGTGCTGCTTATCGCCGGTTCCGGCCCTACCGACATGGACGGCAACAATCCCATGATGAAAAACAATTCGCTGAAATTCCTTGCCGAGGGACTGGCACAGAAAGGCATCGCCTCGCTCCGTTTCGACAAACGCGGCATAGCCGGCAGCGCCGCAGCAGGCAAAGAAGAGTCCAAACTCCGCTTCGAGGATTATATAAACGATGTGACGGGCTGGATAGACTTTCTTGCCAAAGACAAACGCTTCACCGGCATCACAGTGGCCGGACATAGCGAAGGCTCGCTCATCGGCATGCTTGCCTGCCAGAGTCGCCCCAAAGTAAAGAGTTTCATTTCCATTGCCGGCGCAGGCAGTCCGGCATACGAAATCATAGAAAAGCAAGTGGCTGCCCAAATGATGCCGGAGTCCATACGGAAAGAAGTGGCGGACATCAACCGCTCGTTAAGAAACGGAAAAGAGGTGGCGCAAGTTCCTGCCTATCTGCAGGCGCTGTTCCGGCCTTCCGTACAGCCCTACCTCATCTCCTGGTATAAATACAATCCGCAGACCGTCATCGCTTCCCTGAAAATGCCCGTGCTGATTCTTCAAGGCAAAAACGATATTCAGGTAAAGGAAGAGGATGCAATGCTGCTGAAGAAAGCATCTCCCAAGGCAGAACTCGTTCTGATAGACAAAATGAACCATGTGCTGAAAGATTGCGAAAGCACCGCACCGCAGCAACAAATGGCAGTGTACAATAATCCTTCACTGCCCGTCAATGCCGCGTTGATGAATGCAACCGTACGGTTCGTCAATAACAGCAAATAAAAAACAATAACAGATATGACAACAAAAGAAATTCCCGTACTGCTCCTCACCGGTTATCTGGGCAGCGGTAAAACGACGTTAGTAAACCATATTCTCGCCAATAAACAAGGCATCAGATTCGCAGTTATCGTCAATGACATAGGCGAGGTAAACATTGACGCGGACCTCATCCAAAAGGGCGGCATCGTGGGCAAGAAAGACGAAAGCCTCGTTGCGCTTCAAAACGGCTGCATCTGCTGCACGCTGAAAACGGACCTGATAGAGCAAATAGGCGAAATCATGCGGATGGAACGTTTCGACTATATCGTTATCGAAGCCAGCGGCATCTGCGAACCCGAACCTATCGCACAGACCATCTGCTCCATTCCCCGCCTGGGCGGCATGTACACCCAATACGGCATCTGCCGCCTGGACTGCATCACCACCGTAGTGGACGCCCTGCGCCTGCAAGACGAGTTCGCCTGCGGCAACGACCTCACCCGAAAAGGGATTGACGAGGAAGACATTGAAAATCTTATCATCCAGCAGATTGAATTCTGTAATATCATTCTTCTGAACAAGGCAGCGGAAGTAAAACCCGAAGAGCTGGAACGCATCAAGCAGATTATACGTACCCTACAACCCGCAGCAGAAATCATCGAATGCAATTACGCGGATGTGGATTTAAAGAAGATTATCCATACAGACCTGTTCGACTTCGAACGCGTGGCTACCTCGGCAGGATGGATTCGCGGGATAGAGAAACCAGCCACCGAAGAGGAAGAAAAAGAAGCGCACGGACATCATCACCACGAAGAAGGGCATGATCATCATCATGAAGAACATGAACATCACCACGAAGAGCACGAGCATCACCACGAAGAGCACGGACACCATCATCATCACCATCACGAAGGGGGCGAAGTGGAAGAATACGGCATCGGTACTTTCGTTTACTACCGCCGTCCGGCATTCGACATTCACAAATTCGACCATTTCATCGCTACCAGATGGAGCCGCAACATCATCCGTGCCAAAGGCGTATGCTATTTCAGCCACAACCGCGACATGTCCTACCTTTTTGAACAGGCAGGCACTCAGAAACAACTGACCGAAGCCGGGCTGTGGTATGCCACAGCCCCCGAAGAAGACCTGATTGAACTGATGCGTCAAGAACCCGGACTGATGCGCGACTGGGACGAAAAATACGGAGACCGCATGCAAAAGATAGTCTTCATCGGCCAGCACATGGACAAAGAGCAGATTATACGCGACCTCGACGAATGCCTTGAGTAAGCCCATTTCCGTTTCCACCGGAGGAGACGGATGTTTCCCTTAAGGAAACGCCCGTTCCCCTTTAAGGAAACCCGAATTTCCCTGCAGGGAAACTGAAGTTTCTACCATAGGAAACTGACGTTTCCCCCTAAGGAAACCGGAGTTCCCTCCGTGGGGAAACTACATTGCGTTGCATTTCAACCGGTTATCCCTACCAGTCATACCGTTCTACATACTCGTCAAAGTAGTCATCAAGCCGCAGGCCGAGAGCTTCTGCCTGGCTGATAATGTATTGCTGGGCAGCAGGATTAATAAGGTACTCTCCTTTACGGGCAAGGTAATAGTTCTTACGCCCGAAGTAGGAAATAAGCCGCAAACGGAATGTACCCGCCACCCGAACCGTGAGCAACTCTGCCACCCGGGTGAAGCCGCGGGCATAACGCACCGGCGTATTCGGACGGTAATATTCACACTTTCCTTTCATCGACTCCAGCTTCCGGGGAGTAAGCGTAGGCAGGAACGGATATTGCAGGGAAGCATTCTGCAAGGCTATATAGCGCAGGCAGGTAAAGCGTTTCGTACAACAGGCAGAGGCACATACACCGAAGTTGTGGGGCGCCTGTAAATTTTCCAAGTCATTCATTTATTTTACAGATTAGTTTGTCTCAACGCTTCATAGACAGCCGGATGCAGGAAATAACGCATGTCCCTGCCCTCTTCCATCGCCTGGCGGATAAAGGTAGAACTTATTTCGAATGTGGGCGAAGAGGCCAGTTTTACATTTTGAGGTAAAGTATTCCCGTCCACCTCATAACCGGGACGGGGATAAATAAGAATAAAGTTTTCCGCAAGAATACGCTCCGACTGATACCACCGGGAGAAAAGCTTCCAGTTGTCGGAACCTATAATAAGGTGGAAAGTGTCTTGCGGATAAGTCTGTTTCAATTTATCAAGCGTATGCACGGTATAAGACGGACGCGGCAGATGAAACTCGAAATCGGAAGCCCGGAACTTGGGATAGCCTCCAATGGCAAGCTGCACCAGCTTCAGACGGAATTCATCGCTCATCAGAGAGGCTTCTTCTTTCAGCGGATTATGCGGAGTCACCATGAACCACACCTCGTCCAACCCTTCGTATTCACAAAGATAGTTGGCAAGCGCCAGATGTCCGATATGTACCGGATTGAACGAACCGCTGAAAATGCCTATATCCACTTGATAAATTGAAAATTAAGAATAAAAAAATACAGAAGGCTATGGTATCAAAGCTTTCCTTTCAGACGTTTCCAACAGCCGTAAATATTTACGCCGCTTATGAACATCACAATAAGCATGGCCGCAGCCGGAGTGTACTCCTTCAGGTCAACATTCAATATAGCCAAGACGATAGCTCCCAAAAACAGAACGATATTCAGGACTAAGAGGACCTTATTGGCTCTCGGCGACAGATTTCTGCCTTTCGTCCGCTTCATCGGTTCAGGAATTGGGTTATCACTTTCAATGCCTCTGCTTTAGCCGTTTCCAAATCATCGTTTACAATGACCGTATCGAATTTCGGTGCAAAGCCAAGCTCGTATTCGGCCTTCGCCACACGGCTCTCGATAACTTCGGGAGCATCCGTGCCGCGGCCTATCAAGCGTTTGCGAAGCTCCTCCACCGAAGGCGGCTGGATGAAAACGGACAAAGCACGCTCGCCGTAGAACTTCTTGATATTGCAACCGCCCACTACATCTACATCGAATACAACATTCTGTCCGGCAGCCAATTGCTTTTCCACCTGTGCTTTCAGTGTTCCGTAGAAGCGGTCCTGATACACTTCCTCGTATTCCAGGAACTCATCGTTGGCTATGCGGCTCCGGAACTCATAGGGAGTGAGAAAGAAATACTCCACCCCGTTCTGCTCCGTGCCGCGCGGCGGACGGCTGGTTGCCGAAATAGAGAAAGCCAGATTCAGGTTCTGCGTCAACAGATAGTTGATAATTGTGGACTTGCCCGACCCGGAGGGGGCGGAAAATATAATCAGTTTACCCATCTGTGGTATTTACTATTTAACGGTTTACTATTTAATCCTCTAATTGGTTTGCTTTAACTTCATGTTGAAGCAAACTTATCATAAATTCATGCAACGTCCGGAACCGGTTCCTTACATCACGTTCAGGACCTGTTCCTTGATTTGCTCCAGCTCGTCCTTCATCTGCACTACAATCTTCTGCATTTCGGCATGATTGGACTTGCTGCCCAGCGTATTGATTTCGCGGCCCATTTCCTGTGCGATGAAGCCCAGCTTCTTACCTTGTCCGCTACCGCTTTCGAGCGTGCTGATAAAGTATTTCAG
>ENA-ORNR01003117-ORNR01003117.1-human-gut-metagenome-genome-assembly--contig:-NODE-3117-length-12726-cov-2.900245_pt1 | contig 12726 bp, 8 predicted proteins | sample MGYA00242114_ERZ509020 | MGnify/ENA primary metagenome ERZ509020 (study PRJEB26280, sample SAMEA2338758) | human gut metagenome | biome: human gut; feature: human-associated habitat; material: faeces...
GGAAGCATCATGGGACAGTTGGCCGACGACTACTACGCGCGCCGTCAGCGGCGTGTCGATGACGGCTGCCGCGACATGGTCGCCTCGGTGCGTGCCGTCTCTGCGGGGTGGCTGCCGCAGGGCAAGGTCGTGGGTCTTGTGGGCGGTGACCACTCCACACCGCAGGGGCTGATCGAGGCGCTGGCCGCGCGCGAGCCCGGGATCGGTATCCTCCACATGGATGCCCGATGCCGTCTGAAGGCCCGTTGCGAGGGATTCGAATATTCGTGCGAGTCGCTCATGTACAACGCGCTGAAGAACGTAGGGGGTATCGGCCGCGTGGTGCAGGTGTCGCAGCGCGACTTCTCGGCGACGGAACATCGCGTGGCGCGCGAGTCGGAGCGTATAGCCCTCTATGATACCGACCGCTTGGCTTCGATGCGTTTCGACGGGGCATCGTGGCGCGAGGTGTGCGATGCGATCGTGTCCGAGCTGCCTTCGACGGTATATGTCGATTTCGATATCTCGGCCCTCTCGATCGAGAATTGCCCCCATTCGCCCTATGCCGCACCCGGAGGCCTGCGTTTCGACGAGGCGCTCTATATGATCAACCGCGTGGTCGAGTCGGGACGCCGTATCGCCGGATTCGATGTGGCGGGTGTGGTGCCAAAAGTCGAGGATTATGTCGATGCGGCGGTTGCGGCGCGAATGTTGTATCGTCTGTGCGGTATGGCTTTGCGCTCACAGAAGTGTAAGAGTTGAAGATGAAAGGATATCTATATACGGTCGTTGCGGCCGTAGGTTTGTCAGCCTTGTCGGCCATGGTGTCGTGCAGCCGCGAGAGCGGTCTGACGCTGAACGACCAGACCGATTCGTTGTCTTATGTGGTGGGTATGAACATCGCATACAACATCATGAAGATGGACTCGACGCTGCGTCCCGAGGTCGTGTGCGCCGCCATCGACGATGCCCTCTCGGGCCGTGAGATGCTCTCGGCCGAGGATGCCAAGACATACTTCCTTGCCTATATGAATTACGGGGCCTATGAACGTACGCGCGCCTATGAGGAGCAGTACCTGTCGGATCTCGAGAAGTCGGACCGCGACATCGTACGCACGCGCAGCGGCCTTACGTACAAGGTTGAGGAGCTGGGCGACATGAACCGTGCCGTGACGAGCAACCGCGATACGGTTGCCATACGTTACACCATCGAGTCGATCGACGGCGGGCAGGTATACTCCTCATACGAGCGTGGCGATACGCTCCGTGCGGCTGTCAACCGGCTGACGGACGGTTTGGGCGAGGGTGTGCAGCTCGTGGGCGAGGGCGGCAAACTTATCATGTGGATACCTTCGGCGTTGGGTTACGGCGCCATGGGCAACGAGGAGCTGGGTGTGAAGCCCAACCAGATGTTGCGTTACGAAGTGGAGGTGGTCGAGGTCAAACGCCGCCGATAGAGGTGCGTGCGGCCGGTGACGGCCTTAGATATGGCGGCCCTGCATTGAAAAGGTAAGGCCGGAGTCCGCCTTATGTGTGGGGGCCTGTAAATATGGTGAGGTCGGTTCCCGCACGATTTGGATATATGTACGGAAAGTTGTAAAACGATAAATTTTTAACGTAAAGATGAAAAAATTGATGATTGCAGCCGTCATGCTCGCAAGCGCGGCGGTGATGGTCTCGTGCGGCGGAAAATCGTCGTCGATGATCTCTAAGGGTAGCAAATCGGAGATGGATACGTTGTCGTATGCCATCGGTATGAATATCGGTCAGGGTATCGCCGGAGATATTCCCGAGATGAAGTTTGACATCGATCTGATGGCTTCGAGCGCCGAGAAGGCCCTGCTGAAGAAGGGTATGAAGAGTGAGGATGCCACGGCCGTGCTGGAGGACTTCTTCGGTAACAAGCGTCCTGCCCGCCTGCAGAAACTCGACGAGGAGGCCCGCAAGCGCATGCAGGATTCGACGGCTGCGCCGCTCGATCCCAAGGAGGTGGATATCTTCGAGAACGATGCCGAGCGTAAGGAGGTGTCGGAGGCTTACGGTGCCGATATGGGTTCGCGTCTGCGCGGCTCGCGTCTGCCGATCAAGACCTATTGGTTCGTTCAGGGCTTCAAGGATGCCTATACGGGTGCCGAGCCCGTCATCAGCCCCAATGTTGCGGCAATGCACATGCAGACCTACTTCATGGTAAAGCGTCCGGCCGAGAACAAGAAGGCTTCGGAGGAGTGGCTCGCTTCGATCGAGAAGCAGAGCGGCGTGCAGAAGACCGAGAGCGGCCTGCTCTACCGTATCGACCGCGAGGGCGACTCTGCCATCAAGCCCAAGGCTACGGACAAGGTCGAGGTGAACTACGAGGGTAAGTTCATGGACGGTCAGGTGTTCGATTCGTCGTACGAGCACGGCGCGTCTACCGAGTTCCCGCTCAACGGTGTGATCAAGGGCTGGACCGAGGGCCTGCAGCTTATCGGCAAGGGCGGTCAGATTACGCTCTGGATACCGTCGGATCTGGCTTACGGCACCTACGGTTCGGGCATGATCGGCCCGAACGAGGCTCTCGAGTTCAAGGTCGAGCTTCTGGATGTGAAGGTGGGCAATGAGCCCGCGAAGACGGAGGCTCCCGCAGCCGAGGCCGAGAAACCGGCCGAGGAGCAGAGCAAGTAACAAACGGATTCAGAACAGGCAGTGCAACGGACGGAAAAAGTCCGTAAGCACGAAGTATAAATGTAAGGCGGCCGTCCCGATGGGGCGGCCGCCTTCGTGTTATGAAGACAAAAGATCGTAGGGCGATGTAACGGCGATAATAATTATAAAAACAGAGGATGTTTTTCTCATATTGTTTGCCGGCTTTGCCGTAAAGGTCAGATGTCTCGCCAGCATCGCCATTATACGTTCAGATGGATTTTTCATCCATATACATTAGAAGCCGCATAAATTCAAGGTTGACTTATTCGGTATTTTGTTGTGATGACAAAGACGGAGAGACCTGTGAAACAGGTCAGGATATTCTGAATAAAAGAAATTGTTCTTTCCCTATTCTTGCAATAGACAAGGACAATCCAATCTTAAAAGAAATTGGAGTTACGTGCTTTCCTACTGTAATTATATTTGATCCCTACGGAAAGTTAATATTCAGGGGAAATATCGAATATGCAGAGAAATATCTGAAGGGGATGTTTGACAGTGATTAGAGATGGCCTTTTCTTAACGGAAGATTTTTCTAATGTATGGGATACTGTTATCATAGTTTGCTTTTCGAGATAATGTTCCCCATGTCTCAATAGTTCTGAGGAAAGCCGAACGATGGTAATTGTGAAACAGCGCAGCCGGAATTGTAAAATCCCGGCTGCGCTGTTTCGTAGACAAACCTTATAGTGAGGATTGATAGGTATTGTTATTGTTGGGGTGTGTTGACAGCGCCGCGCTCGTCGCATATCAGAAGCGACGAATCGCCGTAGGAGAGGAATCGGAATCCGTTGTCGAGGGCGTAGCGGTATATCCGCCGCCAGTCGTCACCAACGTATGCCGATATGAGCAGCAGCAGTGTCGACTTGGGCTGGTGGAAGTTGGTTATGATACGCCGCACGATGCGGAACCGGAAATCGAGGGGCGTTATCATGATCTGTGTCGAGGCCTTCAGACGGTCCATGCCGTGCTGCCGCATATACTTTATAATATCCTCAAGGGCGTCGCGTCCCGTATAGCTGTCGGGTATGTCGTATGGCTCCCACTGTCCCACGACTCTATCCACGTCGGGTGTGCCGCCGCTGTGTATGCGCCACCCGAGTGCGGGCAGCGATTCGAGCGTGCGCACCGATGTGGTGCCTACGGCCGTGATGTCGTCGCAGCGGTCAAGCAGGTGTTGCAGCGTGTCGAGACGCGCCTCGAAGTGTTCGGTGTGCATCGGATGCTGCGCCGCATCGTCGCTCTTGACCGGGAGGAATGTCCCCGCACCGACGTGGAGCGTCACGGCCTCGAATTCGAAGCCTTCGCCGCGCATGCGCTCGATTAGCTCCTCGGTAAAGTGGAGCCCTGCCGTGGGTGCGGCGACCGAACCCTCGAACTTGGAATATACGGTCTGGTAACGCGTCAGGTCGATCTCCTCGCTCTCGCGGTTGAGGTATGGCGGGATAGGTATGCGGCCGAGGTGTTCGAGCAACTGGCCGAAGGTCATGTCGGCATCCCACGCAAAGCGTACGATATGCTCGCGCGTGCCCCGCTCGGCGATACGGGCCGTGAGACGGCATGCGCGCCCCTCATACTCGAATGGTATCTCCACATCGCCATCCTTCCACTTCTTCAGATTGCCTACGATGCAACTCCAGCTGCAGGTGCCGCGCGCGGCAAAGGCCCGCTCATAGTCGGCCGGATCGTGCGGCTCGAGGCAGAAGACCTCGATGCGTGCACCCGATGCCTTGTGCATGATGATGCGTGCGCGTATGACCTTCGTGTTGTTGAATACGATGAGTGTAGATGCAGGCAGCTGCTCGTCTATATGGCGGAAACGGCTCTCGCTGATGGCGCCGTTGCGGTAGACGAGCAGTTTCGAGTCGCTGCGGTCCGGAAGCGGGAACTTGGCTATGCGCTCCTCCGGCAGCGGATAATCGAAATCGTTTATGTCGATGTGACGTTCCATTGTGGATGTTTTGGCGGCAAAGTTACAAAATCGCGGCTGAATCCCCAATATCTTGATATATTAGGTCGGGTCGCCAACAAAACCGCAGGAAAGAATCTTTTATTCTCCCCTGCGGCTTTCTATGATCTTTTATAATTTACTTTGTCTTCCAGTACTTTCGCGTACTTTCCGTGTCTTCCAGTCTCGTCTCTCGGCCTGATATGTATTTAGGCCTCCTGTTGGGAATTTAGGCGGCGCCGGCTTACCGTGGTGTCACTGGGCGGGGCGCGTCAGTCGTTGGCCTTGTATCGCGAGGGCGATATGCCGACCCTCTGCTTGAAGTATTTGCCGAAGAAGGATTGAGAGACGAAATTGAGTCGGTCGGCTACCTCCTGTATGCTGAGCCCCGTCTGTCGGAGCAGATCTTTGGCGCGGTGTATCACTACGTCGTCGATGATCTTCGAGGCATTCTTGCCCGTCTTCTTCTTGCATATAAGCGACAGATACTTGGGGCTTATGCCCAGTTTCGAGGCGTAGAACTCGACGCTGCGCTCACGCTCGCACTCGGCACTCAGTATGCGGACGAACTCCACCATCAGTGCGTCGGTGCGCGACTGGCTGTCGGGTTCGGGCCGCGACGGCAGCTTGAGGTTGAGCATGGCCATGAGCGTGTAGAAGAATGCCGAGAAGAGCGACGTGACGATGCGCGTGTTGTAGGGGTTGGCCCCCGCGTAGCGTACGGCATCGGCCAACAACTCACCCACGCGGTGCAGGTGCGACGCCTCCTCGTCGGTGAGCGATATGCACGGCATGGTCGAGAAGATCATGTAGATCGACAGGAAATCGGCTGCAGGAATGTTGATCGAGTCAAGGAAATTGCGCGAGTAGGTCATCAAGTATCCGCGGCAAGCCTTGCTGCACTTGAAGGCCGTGACAACGGAATCCTCACGCAGCAGCACCAGCGAATTGGTGCGGAGCTCATGGCTGCGGCCGTTGATGGTGATGCGGGCCTTGCCGTTGCATATTATTCCGATCGTGATGCCGTCTATGATGCGGGGTGTGTCGTCCAGACTCTGGAATCTGATCAGCGGCGACATGACAAGATTGTCGGATTTGAGGCTCGCGTCTGCAAAAATCTGTTTCAGTTTTGAAATTGAAATCCTGTGAACATCCTCACCATAGGTCTTTCTCTCCATAATATTGTAGGTTAATAATTTCAATCCGTATCACGATCCTGCGGACACATCACATTCAATTCGCCGTGCATGCACACCACCCGCATCGGAAATTCGCCGCCGCGCTGTCCGTCGACATCCGTATCCTCGTCGATACATGTAGCCAGCACGAGCGTGCTTGTTCTCAGGAATCGTATTGCGGGGGTCTTTATCCCCAGAATATAGAGCACCATGTCGAAAACCGACAGAAGAAGATTGCGCCTGCGAAGGAACAGACAGTCGAAAACTCCGTCGCGGAGGCTCGACTTGCTGGCCAGCGGAACCCTTCCTGCCGTCTCCCCGTTGAACACGAGACCCATGAGCGTTTGGTAATAGAACGTTTCATTGTCGGTAGTTATTGTGAGGGGGATGCTGTGAAGATTCCTTAAATCGCGCATGGCCGCCACGACGTAGGCCAAACGGCCTATGCGGTGCTTCAGATGTTCGGACGTGTGTTGCGATGTGGTGGTGAAGAGTCCGAAGCTGAATATGTTGACGAAATGCAGTCCGTTGACCACGCCGCAATCGAGCGCCTGCACCTCGATCAGGTAGGGGCGCACGCCGTCGGCCGAAGCGCCCACGGCGATGCCGCTCAGCGGCTCCTCGTAGTGCGTCAGCAGGATCTCGGACGGGTTGTCCACGCTCCGCAGGCCGCTGTCCAGCATCTCGAACACCCCGATTTCGAACGTCGCGCCGAAACGGTTCTTTATGCCGCGCAGGATGCGGTAGATATTGTTGCTGTCGCCTTCGAATTGCAGGACGACGTCGACGATGTGTTCCAGGATCTTGGGCCCGGCGATGCTTCCGTCCTTGGTGATGTGGCCGATGATGAAGATCGACGTGCCGGTCGATTTGGCGTATTTGAGCAGCGTCGACTCGTATTTCACCCGACCGGAATAATATTGAGAGAGTTTTGCCGCTATATCATCGAAGGAATAGGTAATTTCATGACTCAAGGTATAAGCTCTATTTTCTACCCCAAAACGACCGGTTACAAAAGGGAGTATCGCTTCGGCCACATCGTGTACCGATACAAACCCAACGCGCCCGTTCCCCGCAGGATAATAAATACCCGTCCCCTGTTCCGTCCCTATGAAAAACGGAAGATTTTCCATCAGTATATTCACCCTGAAAACAGCATAGGGTATGCCGCTCTGCTGTATATGCATCTCTGTTTCCCGATTCTCTTGCATAGGAAGGGAGACCGAATCGCCCCGACCTGCTGAACTGATGAATATAATCCTTTTTACCCCTTCTGCAACAGCCTCATGTAACAAGTTCAAGTATCCGCAACGGCAGTCAGTAAACAAATTGAAAGTAGATATCAATAACGTATCCACCCCTTTCAACGCTCTATCAAGCGAAGGCAAATCATAAAAAGAAGAGACAACCGGTTCAAAGCCGTCTTCATGGCTCAATCTGTCGTAAGGAGTTACCATCACCCGCACCGGTTCGTGCTCTTTTTGAGACAAGAGCAACTGCAATAACGCATGTCCCACCGGGGAACTGATGATATCGGTAATAAGAATCATAACAGGTATTTTTCAAAGGAAAACACCCATTACCAGAAATTTGTTTACTCGTTGACAGGCTTTTTAGGCAAAGTCGAGGATAGAATAAAATACCCGATTACACCCGACAACAAAGAACCGACCAAAATACCGAGTTTCGCCTGATTCAATAACAGCACATTCGTTGCGCTATCAAGCGGGAAAGAAAGATTGGCAATAAATAACGAAACCGTAAATCCAATTCCTCCCAAAGCCGAAACGCCGGCTATCATAGGCCATGTTACAACATCGGGCTTTTTCGCCCAGCCGAATACGACAGGAAGATAAGAAAACAGCATGATTCCGATAAACTTTCCGGCCACCAAAGCCACCCATATCGACAAACTTATTCCCTGAAACAAAGATAAAAATGTAATGTCGGACAATGAAATGCCGGCATTGGCAAAGGCAAACAACGGTATGATCAAATAATTGATAAGCGGGTGCAATGTGTCTTCCAAGTCTTGTAAAGGGCTTATCACCTTATCCGATGCCGACTCGACAGACTTCAATGCATTCAACTGTTCGGGCGAAAGAATATATGTTTCACCGCGTTTGATCTGCTTCATCTGGGGAAAGTCCCTCACAGCTTCACATATTTCATCGATGAAACGTCGCGTATCCATTACCGGATGCGCCGGTACGCAAAAAGCGACCAATACACCCGCTATCGTAGGATGTATACCGGAGTGCAAGAAAAAATACCATACGGTAACGCCACCGACCACATAAAACAGTTTACTATGGATATGCAAACGCGATCCCAATAAAAGCACGCCCAATACCAATGCCGAATATACAAGCCATAAAATCGATAACTGTTCGGTATAAAACAATGCGATAACCAATATACCGCCTATATCATCGGCAATGGCCAAAGTCGCCAAAAATATTTTCAATCCTATCGGAACTCTTTTTCCGAACATGCTTAATATTCCCAACGAAAAAGCAATGTCGGTCGCCATAGGAATTGCACTACCCTGCAATATTGCCGCGTCAGACGATAACAAACGATAAATCGTTATGGGCAATACGATTCCCCCTACGGCTGCAATGACCGGCAAAAGAGCTTTTCTTAAAGAGGATAGCTCTCCGACCAAGACCTCCCGCTTTATTTCCAATCCTACGGAAAAAAAGAAAATAGCCATCAGCGCATCATTGATGACCTGCATCAATGACATGGCATGGCCGTGATGTTCAAACAGATTAAAATCGCCGATTTGCAGCAATACCGGCCGTTCCCACCATGAAAAATAAAGGGTTTGCAACGGACTATTGGCAATAACCATTGCCAGTACCGTAACGGCAATCAACACATAACCGCCATTGGCATAATTATGCAGAGATTTGCGCAAAGCGTAAATGCGATCTATCATACCAAATCTTTTTTCCGATTAAAACAAGTTAAAAAGACTTTTGTTCCGCATAAGCTATCAATCGAGTTTCAGCACTGCCAAAAATGCTTTTTGGGGAACCTCCACCGAACCAATTTGCTTCATGCGCTTCTTGCCCTTTTTCTGTTTTTCCAACAACTTGCGTTTCCGGCTTATGTCGCCACCATAACATTTGGCCGTAACGTCTTTCCGGACGGCTTTTACCGTTTCCCGGGCAATGATTTTGGCTCCGATGGCAGCTTGTATGGCAATATCGAATTGCTGACGAGGAATCAACTCTTTCAGTTTCTCGCACATACGCCGACCAAAAGCTACGGCATTATCAGCATGAGTCAAGGTAGACAATGCATCGACCGACTCCCCGTTGAGCAATATATCGAGTTTCACCAGTTTCGACGGACGAAAATCATGCAAGTGATAATCGAACGAAGCATATCCTTTGGAGATACTTTTCAGTTTGTCATAAAAATCGATGACAATCTCACCTAACGGCAAATCGTAAATCAGCTCTACCCGATTGCCCGATATATACTCCTGCTTTACCAACTCTCCTCGTTTTCCCAGACATAATGTCATAATAGGTCCTATATAATCGGTCGCCGTTATGACAGAAGCTCTGATATAAGGTTCCTCTATATGATCGATGAGCGTAACATCGGGCAGTCCCGACGGATTATGCACCTCGATCATATTTCCTTTCTTATCATACACCTTATACGAAACGTTGGGAACAGTCGTAATGACGTCCATATCAAACTCCCTATCGAGCCGTTCCTGTATGATTTCCATATGTAAAAGCCCGAGGAATCCGCAACGGAAACCAAATCCGAGAGCTACGGAAGATTCGGGTTGGAATGTAAGAGAAGCATCATTGAGCTGTAATTTTTCAAGGGAAGCTCTCAAATCTTCAAAATCCTCGCTTTCAATAGGATATACCCCCGCAAAAACCATCGGCTTCACCTCTTCAAACCCATCTATCGCCTCGGAACAAGGTCTATCGATATGCGTTATGGTATCTCCCACCTTCACTTCCCGTGAGGTCTTGATTCCCGAAATGATATACCCCACATCTCCCGTACGCAATTCTTTACGAGGAGACATATCCAACTTCAACACTCCTATTTCATCGGCTTCATACTCCTTACCCGTAGCGACAAATTTCACCCGATCTCCGGTACGAATCACACCGTTTACAATCTTAAAATAAGCAATGATTCCCCGGAACGAATTGAAGACAGAGTCGAATATAAGACATTGCAAAGGTGCATCGGGATCGCCTACGGGAGAGGGAACACGTTCTACAATGGCATTGAGGATATCTTCTACACCTTGCCCCGTCTTACCGCTGGCTCGCAATATTTCTTCCCGTTTACAGCCAAGCAACTCCACAATTTGGTCTTCCACCTCGTCGGGCATCGCGCTATCGAGGTCGATCTTATTCATGACGGGAATAATTTCAAGATCGTTTTCTATGGCCATATAAAGATTCGATATGGTCTGCGCCTGTATTCCTTGTGAAGCATCGACAATAAGCAGAGCCCCTTCACAGGCAGCTATCGATCGAGATACTTCATAAGAGAAATCGACGTGTCCCGGAGTATCGATCAGATTCAAAATATATTTTTCTCCCTTATAGCCGTATTCCATCTGTATGGCTCTTGATCGTAATTCCCCGTTCCCTTTCCAAGTCCATATTGTCCAAGACCTGCTCTTGCAGGTCTTTTGGAGCAACGGTATGTGTATATTCCAACAAGCGATCGGCCAATGTACTCTTACCGTGGTCGATATGCGCAATGATACAAAAGTTCCGGATATTCTTCATTCCTGTATATTCAAGATAAATTTCAGTACAAAGATAAAATAAAAAGGTGAATCTAAAAAACAGACTCCAACGGGACACACAGTAAAAGAATCAGAATCGGCTCTCATAAATTGGGCAAAAACGGGAATAATGATTAACAGCTTTCTCTTATTCCGAAATCCTGCATATCGATACCCGAAGGTCGCTGAAATATTCGCAGTCCGAATTCGGGCAATACGGCCAACAAATGATCGAAAATTTCCCCTTGATGGGTTTCATAACTGATCCAATTAGTCTCTTGTGTAAAACAATACACCTCGATAGGAATACCCTCGGCCGTAGGCTGCAACATACGCACCATCTGCAACAAATCATCGTGCACATAAGGAGAGTTCTGCAAATAGTTTAATACATATTTCCTATATACATACAGATTGACTAACGACCGCTCTTCCCGTCCCTCATTCTCTCCGATCCAATGTCGCTCACGGAAATGCAAGCATTCTTCTTGGGTACAAAATCGCACCGTATGGGCATCGATAAGGAGAGATCGTTTGATACGCCGACCACCGCTTTCAAACATACCCCGCCAATTCTGGAATGAATCGCTCACTAACGCATACGGAGGTATCGTCGTTATCGTCTTATCGAAATTTTGTATTTTTACGGTAGTCAATGTTACCTCGGTTACGAAACCGTCGGCACCGTATTTATTCATTGTAATCCAATCGCCGGGACGCAACATATCATTGGCCGACAGCTGCACACCGGCAACAAGACCGAGAATACTGTCCTTAAAGATCAACATCAATATGGCTGCCGAAGCTCCTAATCCGGTCAATATCGTTGTCGCATTTTTCCCGAGAAGTATACTGATAATCAAGACAGAACCAATACAACCCGAAACCAAAATCACCATTTGGTAAACGCCTTTCAACGGTCGTGTACGCAAGGTTTCGTTCATATTCGAAATCTTATACAGTATACTCATGACCGAATTGATGAGCATCAACGATACCACGATAAGATATATTTGGGCACCCCGCAAAAAAATATCCAGCAAATGCGGCATATTCCCAAAAGCAAAAGGCAACAGCAAATACCAGACCACAGGAGGTATGAGCCTCGTGGCCTTGTGCATGATATCGTCTTCAAACAAATGGTCGTCCCACTGTATCTTGGTACGCCTACTTATCTTCTGTAATACGGGGATAAAAAAATGGCGAAATATTCTCGCCAACAAAAGAGAAATGAGTAAAATGACAATTACCCATACGATTCTTTTAGTCCACTCGACACCGGCTTCGCTCAATTCCAATCTCCGTAGGAACTGTTCGATTTCATATTCCAATCTGTTCATATTCTATCGGGAAAAGAAATTTATCGAGTTTGTTTTTATCCGAACCAAAAGACAACGTACAGCTTACTCTACCATAGACCGGATAACCGTCATGACAGCAGCTGCCTTTTCTTCGGCCGATTCTACCGTCTCCGCCTCGGCATAAACCCGGATAATCGGCTCAGTATTCGATTTTCGCAGATGTACCCAACCATCGGGAAAATCTATTTTCACCCCATCTATATCAGTAACCTCGTATCGGGCATATTGTTCTTTGACAGCCCGAAGCAAGGCATCGACATCGATAGCGGGCGTCAATATCCGCCACTGCTCCAAAATCTCCCTCAAATCTATACGTTGTTTCGTCATTCCATACGAGGGATATGTAGCACGCAATTCGCTCACTTGTTTTTTCGCCTTAGCCAAATGCGTCAGAAACAGAGCAATACCCACAAGGGCATCTCTCCCGTAATGGCTCTCGGGATAAATCACACCACCATTGCCCTCACCTCCTATGACAGCACCGACTTCTTTCATTTTTGCCACCACATTCACTTCACCCACGGCAGCGGCGCTATACTCGCCACCCAAAGAACGAGTTACATCTCTCAATGCCCGGGTAGAACTCAAATTAGAAACCGTATTACCGGGAGTATGGCGCAAAACATAATCCGATACGGCAACAAGTGTATATTCTTCACCAAACATGTCGCCGTTTTCACAGATAATGGCTAGGCGGTCTACATCAGGATCTACAACAAATCCCACATCTATTCCTCCGTTTTTCATCAAATCGGATATTTCGGTAAGATGCTGGGGCAAGGGTTCGGGATTATG
>ENA-ORNR01003124-ORNR01003124.1-human-gut-metagenome-genome-assembly--contig:-NODE-3124-length-12709-cov-6.670697_pt1 | contig 12709 bp, 6 predicted proteins | sample MGYA00242114_ERZ509020 | MGnify/ENA primary metagenome ERZ509020 (study PRJEB26280, sample SAMEA2338758) | human gut metagenome | biome: human gut; feature: human-associated habitat; material: faeces...
CGTCAGGAACGGCTTGCCGCCGAGCTGGCGCACAAGATCCGCGACGGTCTTTGCATAGTTCGGGCGCAGGTAGGCCAAATTGCCCGGCTCGCCGAAGTGCATTTTAATGGCGACGTAGCGGTTCTTGAAATCGATCTGGTCCATCCCCGCCGTCAGCAGCAGACGGGAGAGCTTCTGCTGGATGTTTTCCTCCAGCGTGGTATGGAAGGTGGTAAAGTAGACTTTCGATGCGGCCATGTTGCATACCTCCTGATTGTGGATCGCCTCCCCCGGGTAAGGCAGGCGGTTATCGGGGACATTCCTCTATGGAAAATTATAGCGCATCTGCGCAAAAGTTGCAAGCGGACGGAAAAAGGAACGCGTCCTAAAAGTTTAGGACGCGCTCCCGTTATGCAATTGGATGAGAATTACTCGGCGTGATCAACGCTGTACATGTGCTTGATGAGCTCAAGAACCTTGTTGGAATAGCCGATCTCGTTGTCGTACCAGGAAACGACCTTCACGAAGGTGTCGGTCAGAGCGATGCCGGCCTTGGCGTCGAAGATACAGCCGTTTTTGCGGCTGCTTTTCTTATATTTGGCTGCTTTTTGCCGCAGACGGCGTTTTCAGATCACACCAAATGCTGGAAGGAGATTTTTTCTATGGAGGTGAGTCACTTCTTCAGGACATGACCGCACGCGTTTTGCAGCGCCGGAAACGGACGGTGACGCTTATGGCGCGCCCCGTCTATGATGCGGCGGCAGCCCTCCGCGGAGGGAGCTTTGGGATCGGTCAGATCAACGCATAATAAAATATTATAATTTAAGGATGTGTTATTTTGTTACTCTCGGGGAAAAGTCTGAAACATGACTTCATCCGTTTTGTCTCCGCCACGATGGCCTCACAGGTCGTGTTCTCGCTCTACTCCATGGTCGACGGGCTTATGGTCTCGATCGGTGTGAACGAATATGCCATGAGCGCCGTCAATCTCGCGATTCCCTTCACCAACGCGCTTTTTTCCATCGCCGTGCTCTTCGCCGTCGGCTCGTCGACGCTGATCGCCATTTTCATCGCGCAGGAGAAGCGGCGCGAGGCCAACGCCCTCTTTTCTCAGAATTTTGCCACGCTGCTGACCCTTGGCGCGGTCATCACTGCGCTCGTGCTGCTCTTTTTGGAGCCGTTTGCGTACCTTCTCGGCGCAGACGAGATCACACTTGACTATGTCAAGCAGTATATTCTCGGCATCGCGCCGTTCAGCGTGTGCTATCTGGTGTCCTACAATCTCGAAGTGCTCGTCAAGACAGACGGCTATCCGCGCTACGCGCTCTTCACGGTTATCGGCGGATGCCTGACGAACTGCGTGCTTGACTATATCGCCATTTTTCACCTCGACATGGGCGTGTTCGGCGCGGCGGTCGCCACGGGCATCTCGCAGCTCGTGACCTGTATCTCGTACTTTGTCCACTTTTTCAGCAAGAAGTGCACGTTCCGGCTGTGCAAATTTCGCTTCGACCCTCACCTTTACGCGCGCATTCTGCCCATCGGCCTGTCCGACGGCGTGACAGAGTTGTGCACGGGGCTGATGATTTTCCTCTTCAACCGAACGGTGCTCAAGTGCATCGGCACGGACGGCGTCGTGACCTACACGGTCATCGCCTACGTGACGACCATTGTCATTAACCTCATGGTCGGCATCTCGCAGGGTTCGCAGCCGCTTGCGAGCTATCACTACGGCAAAGAGGATCACACGGGCTGTCAAAAACTTCTGCGCTACGCGCTCACGACCGTCTGCATCTTCGCGCCGGCGCTGTTTCTGCTCGTCTTTTTCTTCGCGCCGCAGATCGTGCGCACGTACCTTTCGCACGCGGGCGATGAGCTCATCGCCTACTCCATCGGTGCATTCCGGCGCTACAGCGTTTCGTATCTGCTGCTGGGCTTCAACATCGTCATCGGTGGGTTTATGACCGCCATCGAGCGCCCCGTGCCCGCTATTTGTATCTCGGTCGGCCGCGGGCTGGCGCTGCAAAGTGCCGTGCTTCTTCTCCTCGCGGCGATCTTCGGCGGCGACGCAGTGTGGTATACGCCGATCTTCTCCGAAGCGTTGTGCCTTGTCATGTCGCTCCTGTTCCTGCGCAGCTACCGCAGACAGACCGATATGCAGGCGTGAGCCCCGCCCAGTGCGATAAAATAAGAGAAAATAAAAAGGCCCTGGAAGCAGCGCTTCCAGGGCCTTTTGGCATCCCCGACCAGACGCTAACTGGCGGACTGACGCTTAGAAGCCAGCTATCTCATTTCATGCCGTGCAGTACACCGTCATTTACTGCCGGCCGGTTAGTTCCGCACAGATCACTTGAAAACAAAGATTTCTTCGATCGGCGCTTCGACAACCCTTGCAATATCGATCGCCAGTTTAAGTGAGGGATTGTATTGTGCCTTTTCCAGCCGCATGATGGTTTCCCGCCGCACGCCTACCTGCGCCGCCAACTGCTCTTGGGTCAAATCTTTTAATAGCCTGTACTTTTTTAATCGGCATTCAAAATCAGGCACGTTTATTCCTCACTTTCATCAAACGGTTCATCATGGTCATAATGATATAGCAGATACTCACTGAGGAATAGTTCAAGCGCTATGGAAAGAGCGATCACAATAACAAGAGCAATTAGGGTGTATTCAAGGCACCCCATGAGCCTTCCCTGTCCCAGAATCAGTATTGCAAAAAAATAATGGACAGAGCAGTTTTGTTCGCTGTGCTTTGCGCTCTCATTTTGTTTTCTTTGTACCGTTCGTCTATCAGGGTATTTGACATTTTCCCCTCATAGAAAAATCCGAAAAAGCCGAAAAACATAAAAAACACGAAGGGGAAAATGGTCTGGTCGACGCGGTAAGTCCAAAATCCTAAAAATCCGGCAAAACCGAATAAGCCTAAAAATCCCAGTTTGGGATTTACGGTTCTGGTGGACCGAGAGGTCGATCCTCTGCGCTTGTTTGCGGAGGTAGATTGGAAAAACAACACAGCAAGGTACACGATGTACAAGGCAAGGAGTGTGCCGGAAATGGGAAAATAGAGAAAACGGTTCGAGATCAGCTGGTGGTGCCATGCAGGCGTTTGACACGATAACAGCTGTGAAATTTGCTTGATAAGCAAAAAGAAAAAACGCCGCAATCCCTTGAGATCACAGCGCTTTTGGTACGCCTGCCCGGGCTCGAACCGGGGGCCTCGGGCTTAGGAGGCTCGCGCTCTATCCAACTGAGCTACAGACGCGGATGATAAAAATATTTTACCCTTTTGGCGGTGGATTTGTCAATGCCTGATTTGTCGAGAGCGGGGTGGAGAAAAGCGCTTGTATTCACCGCCGCCGTCCGTTATAATGGGACGCAAGAGCGGCTCTGACCGCAGACGGCGGACAGAGCCAGTGAGAAATATGGAGAAAAGGACGGTAAACCTATGGACGGAAAGACGATCCTCCCGCGCAGCGAGGTGCCCGAGGAGTTCACTTGGAATTTAAGCGACATATTTGCGAGCGATGATAAGTGGAACGAGGAGCTCGAAGCGCTCAAGGCCTACCCCGAGCGCATGGCCGCCTACGCCGGCAAGCTCGGCGAGAGCGCGAAGACGCTGCTCGACTGGTTCACGCTCAGCGATGAGATCAACGTGCGCGTTTCGAAGTTCGTGCAGTACGCGAGCTGCCGCAGCGACCAGGACGTGGGCAATTCCTTCTATCAGGGCATGCGCAGCAAGGCGTTTTCCACGGCGGTCGCGCTGAACAGCGCGGGCTCTTTTGAAGCCAGCGAGATCATGGCCATCCCCGACGAGACGCTTGCGCGTTTCTACGCCGAGGAGCCGAAGCTCGAGACCTATCGCCGCAGCATCGACAAGCTGCGCCGCCGCAAGGCACACATCCTTTCGCCCGAGTGCGAAAAGATTCTCGCCGCCGCGGGTGAGATCAGCGAAAGCCCTGACCGCACGTTCAGCATGTTCCACAATGCCGACATGCGCTATCCCGACGTGACCGACGCAAAGGGCGAGGTTCACACGCTGACGGACGGCACGTTTGTCCCCATGCTGATGAGCGCCGATCGCACGCTGCGTGAAAACGCCTTCAAGGCCTACTACAAGCGCGCGGGCGAGTTCCGCAACACCTACGCCTCCACGCTGGACGCGCAGTTCAAGCAGCTCAAGTTCTTCGCCGACGCGCGCCGCTACAATTCGACGCTCGAAGCGTCCCTTGACGTGACCGAGGTGCCGGTCGAGGTCTACACGAATCTCATCGACGCGGTGCACGGCAATCTCGACAAGATGTACCGCTATGTCGAGCTGCGCAAGAAGATCTTAGGCGTTGACGAGCTGCACATGTACGATGTCTATACCCCAATCGTCGCGGACGCGGACGTTGAAATCTCCTTTGAAGAGGCCAAGAAGACCGCGCTCGAAGCACTCGCGGTGCTCGGCAAGGACTATACGGACGTGCTTGAGGAGGCCTTTAGCAACCGCTGGCTCGACGTGTATGAGAACACCGGCAAGCGCGGCGGCGCCTACTGCACCGGCAACGGCTGGCCCCACCCCTACGTGCTGCTCAACCACAAGGATAACCTCGACAGCATGTTCACCCTCGTCCACGAGATGGGCCACGCCATGCATACGTGGCACTCCTGCAAATACCAGCCGGTGAATACGGCAGAGTACGTCATCTTCGTCGCCGAGGTCGCCTCGACCTGCAACGAGATCCTCCTGATGCGCCACCTGCTCGGCAAGACCGGCGACCGCAAGCAGCGCGCGTATCTCATCAACCACTTCCTCGACCAGTTCAAGGGTACACTGTACCGCCAGACGATGTTCGCCGAGTTCGAGCTCCAAATGGGCAAGATGGCCGAGAGCGGCGAGGCGCTGACCGCCGACGCGCTGAGCGCGAAGTATTTAGCGCTCAACAAGCTCTACTTCGGCGATACGATGATCTCCGACGACGAGATCGCGCTTGAGTGGACACGCATCCCGCACTTCTACTACAATTACTATGTCTTCCAGTACGCGACGAGTTTCTCCGCCGCCGTCGCCATCGCCAACCGCATTCTGCGCGAGGGCGAGAGCGCCGTCAAGGACTACAAGAAGTTCCTCTCCGGCGGCTGCTCGAAAGAGCCGGTCGAGCTGCTGCGCGACATGGGCGTCGACATGCGCACGCCCGCGCCCGTCAACGACGCGCTGTCGCTGTTCGGCGAGCTGATCGACGAGCTGAGTGCATTGCTGGGCTGACGCCTTCAAATCAGTGGTGAACCACTGATTTGAGCAGGTTTTGCGTCGCTTTGCGCTTCGGTTGCCCGTTAAAACGGGCGATTCGACGCACGCTATGCGCGAGGTGCTTTCCACCACGCACCGGTTGCGGCGGAAAACGATCAAGAACATTTGTGCCTGCGGGCACTTGGGCAACCGTTAGCAGCTTTGCTGCTTTATGGATGCCCATACCCCTTGCGGGTAAAAACTGTGCGAGGATGCCTGCCCGAGAGGACAGGCATCCTCTTTTCCTAATTTTTCTGCAAAAGAGACAAAAAAGTTTCAAAAAATCTTGCAAATGACGAAGCGGCAGAATATACTGTTACAGTTAAAGACTTACGATTTGATATCCCTGCCCAGCGGCAGGAAGGAGAGATCACCTATGCAGAATGAAAAACTTCGCAATGTAGCCATCATCGCCCACGTCGACCACGGCAAAACCACCCTCGTCGACGAAATGCTCAAGCAGGGCGGCGTGTACCGCGAAAATCAGGAGGTCGTCGACCGCGTCATGGACTCGAACGACCTCGAGCGTGAGCGCGGCATCACGATCCTCGCTAAAAACACCGCCATCCGCTACGGCGACACCAAGATCAACATCGTCGATACCCCGGGCCACGCCGACTTCGGCGGCGAGGTCGAGCGTATCCTCAAGATGGTCAACGGCGTTATCCTGCTCGTCGACGCCGCTGAGGGCCCCATGCCGCAGACGCGCTTCGTCCTCTCCCGCGCGCTGGAGCTGGGTCACCGCGTCATCGTCGTCGTCAACAAGATCGACCGCCCCGACCAGCGCATCCACGAGGTCGTGGACGAGGTGCTCGAGCTTTTGATGGACCTCGATGCGACGCCCGAGCAGCTCGACTCCCCGATGCTGTTCTGCTCGGGGCGCAACGGCACGGCGTCCTATTCGCCCGACGTCGTCGGCACGGACTTAAAGCCCCTGTTTGACACGATCCTTGAGTATATCCCCGCGCCGGAGGCCGATGTGGACGCGCCGTTCCAGATGCTCGTCTCCGCCATTGACTACAACGAGTATGTCGGCCGCATGGCCATCGGTCGCATCGAGCGCGGCACGCTCAAGCAGAACCAGGAGATCATGGTCTGCAACTACCACGACCCCGACGCCGCACCGAAGAAGGCCAAGGCCGTCTCCATGTACGAATTTGAGGGCCTTGGCAAGAACCCCGTCACCGAGTCCACCGCGGGCAACATCATCTGCCTGTCCGGCATCGGCGACATCACGATCGGCGATACGATCTGCGCGCCCGAGTGCGTCGAGCCGCTCCCGTTCGTCAAGATCAGCGCCCCCACGATGGAGATGACGTTCTCCATCAACGACTCTCCCTACGCCGGACGTGAGGGTAAGTTCGTCACCTCGCGCCAGCTGCGCGACCGTCTCTTCCGCGAAACGCTCAAGGACGTTTCACTCCGCGTCACCGAGCTCGAGGGCTCGACGGACGCATTCAACGTCGCGGGCCGCGGCGAAATGTCGCTGTCCATCCTCATCGAGACCATGCGCCGCGAAGGCTATGAGTTCCAGGTCTCGCCCCCGCGCGTCCTGTATCAGATGATCGACGGCAAGAAGTGCGAGCCCATCGAACGCCTTGTGTGCGACGTGCCGCAGGAGTATGTCGGCGCAGTCATCGAAAAGCTCGGCTCCCGCAAGGGCGACCTCGCCGAGATGACGCCGATCGGCAGCCGCATGAAGCTCGAATTCCTGATCCCCGCGCGCGGCCTGTTCGGTTACCGCAACGAGTTCCTCACCGACACCAAGGGCGAGGGCATCATGGCGAGCGTGTTTGATTCCTACGCACCCTACAAGGGCGAGCTTGCCCGCCGCAATACCGGCTCTCTCGTCGCGTCCGAGACCGGCACCTCTATCACCTATGGCCTCTTCAACGCGCAGGAGCGCGGCGTGCTGTTTATCGGCGCGGGCGTCGACGTGTACGAGGGTATGGTCGTCGGTCAGTCCCCCAAGCAGGAGGACATCACGGTCAACGTGTGCAAGAAGAAGCAGCTGACGAACATGCGCGCTTCCGGCTCGGACGACGCGCTGCGCCTTGTCCCGCCCAAGCAGATGAGCCTGGAGCAGTGCCTCGAATTCCTCGCCGACGACGAGCTGCTGGAGGTCACGCCGCACGCGCTGCGCATCCGCAAGACCATCCTCAACCACGAAAAGCGCATGAAGGCCACCCACGGCGGCAAGAAGTAAAAAAGAAAAAAAGGAACGGCTGCGCCGTTCCTTTTTTGCGCTTATCCGATCCCGAACAGCCGTTTGCCGTTCTCGGCGGTCAGGCGGATCAGCTCGTCTGTGTCCAGGCCCCGCAGCGCCGCGAGCTTTTCCGCGATATAGCGGACGCTGCGCGAGTCGTTGCGCGTACCGCGCACGGGGACGGGGGCCATATAGGGGCTGTCCGTTTCGAGCAGCATCCGGTCGAGCGGGCACTCGAGCGCGACCTCGACCGTTTTGCGGGCATTTTTGTAGGTCACGGGGCCGTCAAAGCCGAGATACCAGCCGCGCTTTAGGAGTTCGCGCGCCATCTCGACGCTGCCGGAGAAGCAGTGGAACACACCGCGCACAGCGGGAAATTCCTGCACGATGGCAAGACTGTCAGCGTGCGCCTCGCGGTCGTGCACGATGACGGGGAGGTCCAGCTCCTGCGCCAGCGCGAGCTGATCGCGCAGCACCCTCTGCTGAAGCTCCCGCGGCGGGTTTTGCTCCCAGTAGTAATCCAGCCCGATCTCGCCGATGGCAACGACCTTCGGCTCCCGCGCCCACGCGCGAAGCGCGTCCAGACTGTCCTCCGTGTAGGGCGCGCAGTTCTCGGGATGCCAGCGGCGGCGTAGACGCGCGGATAGGTCCGCGCCAGCTCCACCGCGCGGCGGGAGGACTCCAAATCACAGCCAGGGTCGAGGATCAGCCCCACGCCGTGTTCGGGCATGGAGGCGAGCAGCGCCTCACGGTCGGCGTCAAACGCCTCGTCGTCGTAGTGCGCGTGGGTGTCAAAAATCAAGCTCATAGGATGTCCTTTCTTTTTGATAGAGGGGATGATCCCCAGCAAAAGGGCATTTCACAAACGGCGTACAGCCTTGCTGCGGAAAAGCCTTTTGCCGGCTCCTTGACCGCATGGCAGCAGCGGCTGAGCGGAACAAGAAGTACGTCAAATCGACTGAGGGAGAATGACTTCATACGGCTGCTGAAATAAAGCTTCCTATTGGCAGTTCGGGGGTCGAGGGGAAAGCGCCGAAGCGCCGCCGGTGGCGGAAAAAGCGAGGCGGTTTCGAGGAAGCGGCGCAATTGGCGCGCCCAAAGAGGCGCGGGAATTGCTTTGCCGCGACGGTGAAGAAGCCCCTCGTTGTCTCTGGGGTTCTAAAGGGGCTATCTCTCCAACCGAGAGATAGCCCCTTTGCTTCTATTTCAGCACAGCTTTGCGCCGGCGGGGATCTTATCGTCCACCATAATGAGGTTCAGGACCTCCTGCCCCTTCTCGGTGTGGGTGGCGGAGAGCAGCATACCGCAGCTCTCGAGACCCATCATCTTGCGCGGCGGCAGGTTGACGATGGCGACCAGCGTCTTGCCGACGAGCTGCTCCGGCTCGTACCACTTGTGGATGCCGGAGAGGATCTGGCGGTCGGTGCCGGTGCCGTCGTCGAGCGTGAAGCGCAGGAGCTTTTCGCTCTTCTTCACGGCCTCGCAGGCCTTGACCTTGACGGCGCGGAAGTCGGACTTGCAGAACGTGTCGAAATCGACCTTTTCCTCCGCCATCGGCTCAAACTCCATCGCGGGCAGCGCGGCCTTCTTCTGAGCCTCCTGAATGGCCTCAAGCTCTTCGAGCGCCTTCTGCGCGTCCACGCGCGGGAAGATGGCCTCGCCCTTGTGGACGGTGACGGTGGCGCTCAGGCTGCCCCACTTCGCGGCGCTGTCCCAATCGCGGCAGCACTCGCACGCGCCGATCTGCGCGAAGATCTTCTCGCAGGAATCGGGGATGAACGGGGTGAGCAGCACCGTGCAGATGCGGATGCTCTCGAGGAGGTTATACATGACGGAAGCGAGGCGGGGCTTGTTGGCCTCGTCCTTGGCGAGCGCCCAGGGTGCGGTCTCGTCGATATACTTGTTGGCGCGCTGGATGCACTTGAAGATGAGCTCAAGCGCGTTCTGGAACTGGAACTTCTCCATCTCGGCTTCATACTTGCCGCGAAGCGCCGAGAGCTGAGAGATGAGCTCGTCGTCGAGCGCATCGGCCTGACGGCTTTCCGGCAGCGTGCCGCCGAAATATTTTTCGACCATGGCCGTCGTGCGGGAGACGAGGTTGCCGAGGTCGTTGGCGAGGTCGACATTGATGGTGTTGATGAGCAGCTCATTCGAGAAGTTGCCGTCCGAGCCGAACGGGAACGTGCGCAGCAGGAAGAAGCGCAGCGCGTCCACGCCGAAGCGCTCGGCGAGCACATACGGGTCAACGACGTTGCCCTTGGACTTACTCATCTTGCCGCCGTCCATCACGAGCCAGCCGTGGCCGTAGACGTGCTTGGGAAGCGGCATGCCCATACTCATGAGCATCGCGGGCCAGATGATGGAGTGGAAACGGACGATCTCCTTGCCGACGAAGTGAACGTCGGCGGGCCAATACTTGTCGTAATCGTCGTACTTCTCGTTCATAAAGCCGAGCGCCGTGCAGTAGTTGAAGAGCGCGTCGACCCAGACGTAAACGACGTGACCCGGGTCAAAGTCCACGGGGATGCCCCAGGTGAAGCTCGTGCGGGAGACACAGAGGTCTTCAAGACCCGGCTTGATGAAGTTGTTGACCATCTCGTTGACGCGAGAGGCGGGCTGGAGAAAGTCGGTGTCCTCAAGCAGGTGCTGCACGCGGTCGGCGTACTTGGAAAGCTTGAAGAAGTAGGCCTCTTCCTCGGCGTCCTCGACCTCGCGGCCGCAGTCGGGGCACTTGCCGTCAACGAGCTGGCTCTCCGTCCAGAAGCTCTCGCAGGGCTTGCAGTACTTGCCCTTGTAGGTGCCCTTGTAGATGTCGCCGTTGTCGTGCATCTTCTTGAAGATCTTCTGGATGGCCTCGACATGGTAGTCATCCGTTGTGCGGATGAAGCGGTCGTTCGAAATATTCATGAGCTTCCACAGATCGAGGATGCCCTTTTCGCCGCAGACGATGTTGTCAACGAACTGCTGCGGGGTCACGCCCGCGGCCTTGGCCTTATCTTCGATCTTCTGGCCGTGCTCGTCGGTGCCGGTCAGGAACATGACGTCATAGCCCGTCAGGCGCTTGTAGCGCGCCATCGCGTCGGTCGCTACGGTGCAGTAGGTGTGGCCGATGTGGAGCTTGTCGGAGGGGTAGTAGATGGGGGTCGTGATATAGAATTTCTTCTTGTCCATTGGTGTTTTCCTCTTTTCTGCCCGCGCCGAATGAAAGCGGGGCGTAATTATTTACAGTCTACCACCGAAAGGGCGGTATTTGCAAGGTTTTACAGAATTTTTCCCCAAAAGAAGAAAGCGCGGCGCCATAAGCACCGCACTTTTTCGATTTGAAAGAGTAGGATCGCCGCATTTGCCGCCCCCAGGCGGCAAACAGGCATAACGCATCGCAGATTTTCGCGCCCACAGACGCGAAATAAATTTCAATCGTAATTTGTCGCGACATGTGCGTGACAAATTACTCTTTGCGCGGAGCGCGTGTCGCAGCCGCCCTGCGGGCGGCAAGGCACGAAGCGGAGTGCAATTTTATCGGAGAGACGGCTTCGCCATCTCTCCGATAATCTCAAAAGCGGGGATTCTCTTTGAGAGAATCCCCGCTTTTGAAACGTCAGTTTATGAGCCACTCCGGCCTTGACCGCTTCTTGATGCCCGACACCACTCCCATCGCAGCAAAGATCGTCACGATGGACGAGCCGCCGTAGCTGAAAAACGGCAGCGTCAGCCCGATGACCGGCATAAGGAACAAGCACATGCCGATGTTGGCAATGGTCTGGAAGATGAGCATACCCGCCATGCCGACGCACACAAGGCTCTCCATGCGCGTCGGCGCTTCGCGCGCGACAATAAGGCAGCGGACAATGATGGCCAGCAGCAGCACGATGACGAGAAGGCAGCCGATAAAACCCAATTCCTCGCCGCAGACGCAGAAGATGAAGTCTGTCTGCCGCTCGGGAAGACTCGACCGGTACAACGACTGCGTCTGCGTGCCGTTGAAGAGGCCCTGCCCCGTCAGCTTGCCCGAGCCGAGAGCGAGCATTCCGCGCGTCTGCTGCCAGCCCTTGCCCTCGGGCTGGTAGCTGTGGTCCAGAATGACCTTGATGCGGTCGTACCAGTCGCCGCGCAGGAGATTGAAATTCCACGCAGCAAGGAATCCGCCTACCGCGCCGCCAAGGCCGAGGAAGATCCAACGCAGCGCAAAGCCGCCCGCAAAGGCCATGCACACAAAGACGAACAGATACACAAGGCCACTGCCCGCATCCTTGGAGATCACATAATAAAAGAGGAACATGATCCCCGCGTGCGCCGTGGGCTGGATGACATTGGAAAAGCGCGTGAGGTCCTTTTTCTCCTGCAGCAGCGCAAGCTGGCGCGCCAAAAGGATAATGAACGTGATCTTCACGATCTCGGCGGGCTGAACGGTGATGGGAAAATTCTCCAAAAAGCCGACGCCGAGCCTTTTGCCGATGTCGTTCACGCCGAGCCAGGCGCGGTTGCCGTTTCGCGTCAGGCCAAAGGGCGTGCGCAGCAGCAGAATGAAGCCGAAGTTGAACGCCAGCAGCCACTTCCATTTTTTTCCGACCTCCGACACGTCGATGCTGGAGAGCAGGAAGTAGAGCAGCACGCCCAGCAGCAAGCCAAATCCCTGAATGGCAACATATTTAAAGGTATTGCGGAAATGCGTGGCGCTCGCGATGAGCACCATGCCGTAAAGCGTGGAAACGGTGCACAGCGACAGCAGCACCATATCCGACTGCCGCACCACGTCACTTAAAAAATCGCGGAATCTGTTCACAGCCTCACGCTCCCTTCGCACAAAGTTTTCGATGTATTTTAGCACAATTTTACCCGTCTGTAAACGCACATTTCTCCCTCTTTCCGCAGAAAAGGAATTGTAAAGGCCGGCGCGCTGTGCTATACTATTTGGTAATATGGGTGAAAATGGGGTCAAGGAGGCGAAACCATGCAATTTCTGTCGCACAGCACGCAGGAGACCGAGGCGATTGGCGAAGAGCTTGCCCAAAAGCTCCGCGGCGGCGATGTGCTCGCCTTCACGGGCTCGCTCGGCATGGGAAAGACCGCCTTCACGCGCGGTCTTGCGCGCGGCCTTGGCTGCCGCGGACGCGTCACGAGCCCGACGTTCACCATCGTCAACGAGTACGAGGGCAGAACGCCGCTCTTCCATTTTGATATGTACCGCCTCGGCTCGTCGGACGAGCTGTTCGACATCGGCTGGGAGGATTATCTTGCACGCGGCGGCGTGT
>ENA-ORNR01003126-ORNR01003126.1-human-gut-metagenome-genome-assembly--contig:-NODE-3126-length-12708-cov-3.085118_pt1 | contig 12708 bp, 9 predicted proteins | sample MGYA00242114_ERZ509020 | MGnify/ENA primary metagenome ERZ509020 (study PRJEB26280, sample SAMEA2338758) | human gut metagenome | biome: human gut; feature: human-associated habitat; material: faeces...
TCCAGAGAATTGCCAAACTTATGAAGAATATATTAATAGAATCAAAACAGGAATAAAAGAAGATTTGCTTGAAGAATTTCCCGAATTAGAATTGAAAGAAGAAATGTCACTTTGGGATATCCTGGCAAAAATTTTTCAAAAAACAAATCGTAAATTTATGTTTATAATGGATGAATGGGATGCAGTATTTCATATGCCATTTATTTCCCAAAAAGAAAGACAAGAATACCTGCTTTTTCTTAAAAACTTACTGAAAGATCAGGTATATGTAGAACTTGCTTATATGACCGGAATACTTCCAATAGCCAAATACTCTGCCGCTTCAGAGTTAAATATGTTTGTGGAATATAACATGGCAACAAGAGAACGGTTTAGCTCTTATTTTGGATTTTCAGAAGAGGAGGTAGATAAACTGTTTCAAATTTATAGTGAAACCACAATTCGACCACGAATTACAAGACATGATTTAAAAATCTGGTATGATGGATATTGTACGGCATCGGGTGAACAGCTTTATAATCCCCGTTCGATTATCTGTGCTTTATCAGATAACCAGCTAGGCAGTTACTGGACAGGTTCTGGTCCCTATGATGAAATATTTTATTATATCAAAGGGAATATTGATGAAGTCAGAGAAGACTTTATTCTTATGATTTCCGGCGAACATATAGAGGCGAAAGTACAAGAGTATGCGGCCACCGCAGAAGAATTAACAACAAAAAACCAGATATACTCTGCAATGGTCATATACGGGTTACTTACTTATGAAGATGGAGAAGTCTTTATTCCAAACAGAGAGCTGATGTACAAATATAATGAACTCCTTTTAACAAATGAAAGTTTGGGATATGTATATCGATTAGCAAAAGAATCTGAAAGAATGCTAAAGGCAACACTAGCTGGAGATACACAAACAATGGCAGAAATTTTGGAGTATGATCATAATACAGAATCTCCTATTCTATCTTATAACAATGAAATAGAATTATCTGCCATAGTTAATCTTGTATATTTGGCAGCAAGAGACAAATACCGTGTTGAAAGAGAAGATAAATAAGCAAAAAAGCCCCCTCCTCTGCTTTCGCAAAGGAGGGGGCTGTCCGTTTTGCCTCTCTCTACTGGTTCTTGGTTTTTTAAGGCATATCTTTATCTCTTGTATACTACCACAGGGAACTCCCGTTGAAGTAGCTGGGTTAGAAGATTACTCTTCTGTCAGCTTAAATCCGGCAATTCTAGCAAGCTCGCGGATAGAATCTCTAGATACCTTCTTACCTCTGTATTCAATGAGGTCTTCACACTGTCCTGTAAAGATATCACTAGGGTTATACTTCTTAATGATGATCTTATCTTCTTCTGTGAAGATTTCTAAAGGCTCTCTCTCACCAATATCGAAACTTTTACGAAGTTCCATAGGTAATGTAATTCTTCCTAATGAATCAAGCTTTCTAACTATTCCTGTACTCTGCATAACGTACTCCTCTCTGGTGCTATAATACTCTCTCTTATGATGTGCACCCGTGCAATGTCCTCTGGGTTGATTGTAGTATATCATAAAGCAGCTAGTCTGTCAACCAAAAAATAGATAATCTTTTTTAAAATGTTAAATGTTTTAGAAACTGTTGTTTTGAAATTGTTATGACAGTTTGCCGTTTTATTTTCATTCTAGTATAAATATGGAAAGTTTTGTGCTTTCTGCTATAAAAAATTGTTATTTGATTCGGGTTGTCTCATTATCTCCCGTGTAAAATAGCAACTTTTTACTTTAATTTGAGTAAGTACTGTCCATAGTTGGTCATCTTGAGGCTCTCGCCAATCTCATGAACCTTATCTAAAGATACGAATCCTTCTTTCCATGCAAGTTCTTCTAAGCAGCCTACATAGCATCCTGACTTCTGAAGTGCCTTAACAATCTCGGCTGCCTCTAACATACTGTCTGCTGTTCCGGCATCCATCCATGTAAGTCCTCTGTCAAATGGAATTACCTTTAACTGGCCTCTGCTTAAATACTCTAAGTTAACATCTGTAATCTCGTACTCACCTCTTGCGGATGGTTTAAGATTCTTAGCAATGTCAATTACCTGATTATCATAGAAGTATAATCCTGGTACGATGTAATTAGACTTTGGATTCTTTGGCTTCTCTTCGATGGATACAGCCTGTCCGTTCTCATCAAATTCTACAACACCAAATGGTCTTGGGTCATCTACATAATAACCAAATACCTTTGCGCCGTGGTCATCCTTGATGGCTTCTTTCATGATCTCATCAAGATTATGGCACTGGAAAATGTTATCTCCTAATACGAGGCATACAGAATCATCTCCAATGAAGTCTTCTCCGATGATAAGTGCATCTGCGATTCCCCGCGCAACTTTCTGTACTGCAAACTCGATATGAAGTCCTAATTCACTTCCATCTCCGAGAAGGTTCTGGAACTCTCTTTCTTCCCCTGGTGGAATAATTACAAGAATATCCCTGATTCCTGCCTGAAGTAAAGTGGCAATTGGATAATAAATTAATGGTTTGTCATATACTGGTAATAACGGTTTACAAACTGGCTTTGTCATAGGGTACAGTCTCGTACCTCTTCCAGCCGCTAATACTATTCCTTTCATAAAAATAAGTCCTCCTTAGTAACTTTGAATCCCTATGTTACTCATAATGTCTCAACTATGCTGTCAACATTCTTACATGATGCTGTCTTTAGATTCATGCTTATTAATGCTTTTATTTTAACAAACTACCATGATTCCAATATTTTATATTATTTCCCATGAGCTGTCAAACTTTTTTTGCAATTTAGTTAAATATTTATATAGTTTGTCTTTATTTTCCTGCAAATGCGCTCTGTACTGCAGCCATCGACAGTATTTAGGAACGTTTCGCGGAATTTCTTAAGGTCTGCCTGTTCATTTGCCGATACAATATTCTGAAGCATGGCAGCAGATTCCTCGCATAATGCCTCAAAATCCGTGACAACGGGACCTGGTGTAAACTGCGAATAATCAAAGTAAAAGTCTCTGCTGTCCATGTATTCTTTCTCATCAAATGCATAGAAAAGCATTGGTAATTCAAGGATCGCTGCCTCAAATACGCTGGAACTATAGTCTGTGATAAGAAGGTTGCTGATCAGCATGAGGTCATTGATATGTTCTTCCCCGCTCAAATCAAGTACTCTGTCCTGCCATTGTGCATCCACAGTAAACTTTTGCTTTACAAATGGATGATTCTTTAAAATAAGTACCGTGTCTTCTGGCTGCCTTTCCATAAAGTGATTCACATCAAATGCTTCCAATGGATAATATGCATCTTTATTCCCATCTCCGCGGAATGTCGGTGCAAACAAGATTACCCTGTTCTCCTTTAATATAGGATATTTCCCGTAGAGTTCCTCGCGCTTTTTCTCCTCATAATCCCAGTCAAAAAGCAGATCTGTACGCGGTACTCCCAGCGCCTGTACCTTACTTCCTGAAATGCCAAATGCTTCTGCATAAATATCTCTCACCGTATCGCTGCTGACTGGTACAAGATCATAATTCCTGTGATTCATCGATGTCTGAGGCGCACCGCCCTGTTTACCCATACGGGTAAGGCCAAACGTCTTAAAAGCTCCGCAGGCATGCCACAACTGCACAATCTTTGTCTCGCTGCGTTTCTGAATGCTATGAAGCTGCGGATAGAAATCTTCTAAAATGATAACTGCAGATGTAGCGCATTTGAACGCACAATCCCGAAGTTCCTTCTTACGAAGCTGATCAACTGTCTTTGTATTGATAAATGTCGTAATCTCTACCTCGGGTTCATTCTCCTCAAACCACTTCTTCACAAGCATAAGATTCCCATTCTTCTCTGGCTCTCTCTCTGAAAGGAAAAGAATCTGATTCGGATTTACCTTATTCTTCGCTATATATTTGCGGTATCTGGCTGCAAAATAGTCAGTATTTTGCTGACGGGCACTATAATTATAACCACTAATTCTATATACGGTATCATTCGCCCGCTTCGCTGCCTTTATAAAATTCTTGTCTTCCTTAAAATAATCTCTGACCAGTAAAAATGGCAGTCCAAGAGAGCAAAGTCCAAACTTGAACAGATTCCTCTTGCGGACAATCTCCGCTCTGGCAAATAGTTCCTTTTGCACTGGAAATGGCTGGTCATCTAAGCAAATCTCTTCCGCTCCACACCAAAGCGTAAAAATAACATTCACCTTATGTCGTGGCGGACTGTAAAATACATATGGCAGCAGTATCTCTGCATCTGCGCGAATCTGGTCACCAACTTCTCCTTCTTCTATTACTACTTCCATCGGAAAACGACGTTCTACCTGTCTCTGGGTAAATACAGCCTGCACGCGGATGCGCTTTCCCTGCATCTCGTCCGGCATCTTTGCGCGAAATCCAAGCTTCATCGTCTTCTGTGTTATATTAACTGTAATTCTGTAATTAATCTTTCTCATAATTCTTTGTCCATTATTTTAAATTATCACAACTTATTTGTTCATTAGCTTAGAGTGTGTTTGAAAAATCATTCCTACAACCTGCACGCCTCAATTTACAGATTATTTTTCCAAAGTTCCCTGCATATAGTTGTCCATCCAGCTTAAATCAATCTTTTTCTCCCACTGCCTTCTTGCGATATCCTGCTTCAGTGTGAGCGCCAGATTCTGTGACTTCTTCGCAGACTGACCCTGGCTCACTGTATCTGCAGCACTTCCTGCAAGTGCTGTACTTCCACTCTGGCTACCTGCTTTCTTATTACTCGCATCTGTGTTCACCACAATAACCTGGCTATTCTGGCTCACTGGCGAAAGTACAGAACTTCCCGCATTAGAAGTGCCTGCCAATGCGGTTCCTTTACCTGCTCCGATTGTATCTAAAAGGCTCTTACCAGTTGACATCTTAAGAATAGATACTACCTTTTTGACAGAGACATCTGTCTTCTCTTCCTGGAGTACTTCTGGAAGATCTCCCTTTACTTTCATGTAGGAAACATCAGCAAAATCTTCTGCCATATCTTCTTCTGTATAATCCTTAATCGCCTGTTTCTCCTGAAGCGCAGACTTACTCTTCTTATCATAGGACATAATCCAGAATGGACCGCCTGCACTGGCACCTTTTGACTGTGCGATTACATCTGACAGTCTGTACTTGTAAGCGGAACGCGCCCTGCTTCCGACATCGGCTACTGTTACGCAATCGTTCTTATCAATTGCTACCAGTACCATAAAATGCCCGCCTCGGGTAAAATATCCAGGCCCCATAAGGCACACTACTGGCTTGCCTTCTTTTAATGCCTTTTTAATCGCATTATAATCGGTTCCTGCTCCCTGACACTTCAGTCCATAAGCCGCTGCCATCGCAGGAATCATCTCATGTGCCGAACCTGCTCTTGAGTAAAAGCCATGCTGATAGCCCCAGATGGCTGTATCCAATGGAGTTACCCACTTACCTGTAAGAGATGTGATTACTACTGCCATGGAAGTCGGACCACATCCAGCCTTAGCGATACAGTAGCCATTCTGATTCCAGGCACTATCTGTCTGATTAAAATATACATATCCCGCAATGTATTCCTTATTATTCTTCATAGCCAGACGGGTATCATTATAAATCTTCGGGATAAATGTACTCGTTTTATCGCTTCCGTCCGGTGCGTCTTCCTCTGCTAACTGATCCGTAATCTTCTTAATCGCCTTTGTACGAATCTCTGCATCTTCTCTTGAGGAAATGTCCTTCTTCGCCTTCTTCTGAGTTGTTCCTTCTTCGTTACTATGAGAGGAATTTCCGGATGTATCTTCTGCCTGATCTGTATTACCAGATGTACCAGACGTATTCCTCTTCGTACTTTCTGTTGTATGTTCTGTCTGCGAATGCTCTGTATTACCGCTGCTTGTATCCCTTTCGGAAGAAGTCTGGCTCTCCTGACTTTCCGTTGCTGTCGTACTCTCTTCTTTCTTCTCTGTTGTCACTTCTGTCGTGCTCTCGCCTTCTTCAGAATTATCTCCTGCTATCTTGCTCTGCACAGCCTTCTCCTCTGCTGCATAAACACTTACAGGTTCTACCCCTGACTGAAAAAAGCATTCCGGACCTGTAAATGTCATGACTGCACTTAACCCCACTGCCAGTACTGCCCGTCCAAAGTTGTTCATTAATCCTAAACCTTCTTTCTTTTTGATGTAGATTTTTTCGTGACTTACTGATATAATAAATCAAATAACATATTTTTACAATAGTCTTTTGCATAGTTTTGCATATTTAAGAATTACTTCTGCATGATAGTAATTCCAGCCGCATTCTACTTATATTTTATTTGTATTTACTTGATACAAAGATTTTATAGATATTGAGACAATATTACATTTCAACTTGAAATGTAATTGGATAGCTGAATATTGACCACATATTATTAAAGATTATTTTCCATTTTATTCTGTTTGAAGGAGGAGCATTTATAATGGATAAAAAGTTTAATTTTCAGGAATTACAGGCGATTGTTGCCACACTTCGCGGAGAGAATGGCTGTCCGTGGGATAAGTCACAGACGCATGAATCTCTTAAGTTATATACATTAGAGGAAGCCTACGAAGTGAATCAGGCAGTAACTGACCTCACTAAGACTGGCGACTGCGCTAATTTAAAAGAAGAACTTGGTGACCTTTTATTTCAGGTACTTTTGCAATCCCAGGTTGCTGAAGATAATGGCGAATTTGCTATCGAAGATGTTATCGATGGCATCGCCCGCAAGATGATCCACCGTCACCCTCATGTATTTGCTGGCCGCCATTATGATAGTGTAGAACAGCAGCAGGCCGACTGGGAGAAGTTAAAATCTCAGGAAGAAGGACATAAACAGACCTCTTTAAAAGAAGAGATAGCCCTTGTTCCAGAAAGTTTCCCTGCCCTCATCCGCGGCCAGAAGATCGCGAAAAAGGCTGCCGCCGCTGGAATGTTTTCCACGGAGGATGAAGATGTCTTTAAAGACCTGCTAACTTCTGTTGTGAATTTACAGCTCGGCACCGCTGGGGAAGATCCAGAGAAAAAATTCAGCAGTGATGAGGAATTGTCAGAGAAGCTGGGGGAAGTTCTCTTTGCATTATGTCGGTTCTGTGCGAAGTATAAGGTTTCAGGGGAAATGGCATTGCTAAAGAAGCTGGAGGAATTCTGATTGCCGCAGGCAGGGGGGAAACGCTCCTAACGGGAGAAGATACCCTTTTTTGAATGGCTCCAAAGCCATTTTCGCTCATACGAAGAATAATGCCTGCCCCGAGAAGATACCCTTTTTGAGTGGCTCCAAAGCCAGAAAAAAGCAGCTTAATCCATTAGCATTAGAAGGTGTTTAAATGCTAATGAATTAAGCTGCTTCTCCTGTCAGAGACACTCAAAAAATCTCATCTACTAAAATCGTGCAAAACTGGCTGTAATAATAGAGAAACTTATACATGTCCTTTTCTCCCATTCGCTCTTTTACCCTCTCTAAGAGCTTACAGCATTTTTCAAATTCCTCGATGATAAGTTCTTTTCCAGTCTGGGTGAACTGTACCTTGACGTAGCGGTGATCTTCTTCGCTGCTTTTCATTTCCAGATATCCTTTACGCTCTAAATTATGGAGCATTCGGGATACAGCTGGCCTTGACAGCTTCATCGCATCCCCAATATCTGACGGAATGACAAATTCCTTTGCCAGTAACAGGTGGCGCAGGGTGAGTAACATTGTCAGTTCTCCTGATGGAATGTTACACATTTGCTGAAACTGTACATTGGCCTTTCGCATTTGGATGATTAGTTGCTGGTAGTCCTCTAAAGTCACTTTTTGTTCTGCTGACGGCTCGCCTTCTGGCCAGTCAGAACTCCCTGTGTCTTTCGCTTTCATATTTTTGTTATTTTCCTCCCAAAAATAGCTTTATTTTAAAATTCTCTTTACTATTCCACGATAATTCTATCCTTCATTGGAACATATTCCTTATCCATAGCCACACTCTGGTATGCTGGACGGATAATCTTATCGCAGTTCATTAACTCTTCTAAACGGTGTGCGCTCCAGCCGACCATACGTGCCACGGCAAACATCGGGGTGAATAACTGGTCTGGCAGCCCTAAGATCCGATACATGAATCCGCTGTAAAAGTCGATATTGGCACTTACACCTTTATAGATACGGCGTTTTTCCTGAATGGTTTCGACGGCGAGTTTTTCTACTCTGTCATAGAATTCAAATTCTTCATCGTAACCTTTTTCCCTCGCGAGTTTGTCAAGGAATCCCTTGAAGATTCTTGCTCTTGGATCGGAGATAGAATAAACGGCATGTCCCATTCCATAAATCAATCCGCTGTGATCAAAGGCTTCCTTATTGAGAAGCTTCAGCAAGTAATTTTTAATCTCGTCTTCGTCTTTCCAATCTTTCACTTCCTGCTTCATCTCATCAAACATATGAACAACTTTGATATTTGCTCCACCGTGTTTTGGCCCTTTGAGTGAGCCAAGAGATGCTGCCATAGCGGAGTAAGTATCTGTTCCAGAGGAAGTTACTACATGATTGGTAAATGTCGAGTTGTTACCACCGCCGTGATCCATGTGAAGTACGAGGGCAATATCTAAAACTCTTGCTTCAAGTGGTGTATACTTTTTATTTGGGCGAAGCATACGCAAAATATTCTCCGCCGTGGAAAGTTCCTGCTTCGGAGAATGAATGTAAAAACTCTTGCCTTCTACATAATGATTATATGCCTGATAACCATAAACTGCGAGTAACGGCACAGTACTTGTAAGCTGTAAGCACTGGCGCAGTACGTTCGGTATGGAAATGTTATCTGCCATATCGTCATAACCGTATAATGTCAGTACGCCTCGCTGCAGTGTATTCATCATGTCCTTACCTGGTGCTTTCATAATAACGTCTCGCACAAAGTTCGTCGGCAATGTACGATAACTTCCAAGAAGATTCTGGAATTCCTGTAATTCCTGCTTCTGTGGCAAACGTCCAAAAATAAGCAGATAGGCTACTTCTTCATAGCCAAATCTCTGCTCTGCTACAAATCCGTCTACTAAATCGTGAATGTCGTAGCCGCGATAGCGCAGCTCTCCATCGCAGGGAACCATCTTTCCATCAACTTCTTTGGAAGAGGTGATGGTGGAAATATCCGTAAGTCCTGCCAACACGCCTTTACCGTTCACATCACGAAGACCTCGCAGTACATGGTACTGGTCATACAGGCCTGAAGGAATCTGTCCGTGTTCCATAGAAAGTGCAGCGAGATCCTGCAGTTCCTGTGTCATCATTGAGTATTCATTCATTCTATCACCTATTCTTTCCTGGTTAACAATGTTAGTTAGCTTTGTTAATTATTATATAGAAAAAAATTTGTTTTGTCAAATTCATCACAGATGAAGTATACTAGAGCGTGTTTGAAAAATGCTTTCCCCATAAATTGGAACATACACATTACTGGAGTGATTTCTCAAACACTCTTTATTTAACTACAATTTATTCTGACAAGATTTTACCCTGTTTATAAGTAGTTTACGCAAAAACCGTGTCTCTTACCACCAAAATTTTATGTAATGTGTACAAGTTTTTTCTGTTTTAAAATATTTGACTGTGCTATACTATAAATAACTGTATATACGCTGAAGAATATATGCACTAAAACGTATATATATTACATATTATAATCGGGGATAGTATGCACTTTTCCCGATTTTAATGCAACTTATAATTATTTAAATAAAAATATTTTTTAGAAAGGAGCGTATCATTTATGCAAATACAACGTCTCGTAGATCTGGAGGACTACGAATTTGATACATTGCTCGTCACATACAATCATAAAAATCGTCTGAGTATCGAGCTTGGAAAAGTTAGCGAGATTTTTGAAAGTCTTCAGGCCGATGGTCTCGTTGGAGGAAGCAAGGTATACGGTCTCCGAGGAAAGGATTTTTCTTATCAGGGACAGCCTTATTATAACCTGATTTTCATTGGTATTCCTGAGAAGGCAACTCCGAGAAGATTTCAGTTACAGTTCGGTCAGGCTATGAAGGAAGCAAAGCGTTTCCACGGAAAGAACCTTCTTATGACCGCAATCGGAGAAGATGTTTCCTACTGGTTAAGTTCTGCTATGAAGGGACTTCTCCTCGCAGATTACTCTTTTGACAAATACATTTCTGATAAGCCAGAATCTCCAGAGCTGCATCTTGGAATTCTGACAGGAATTGATTCTGCATCCTTTAAAAAGGAAGAGCAGTACACAAGAATGATGGCAAAAGCCGTTACAACAGCCCGTGACCTGGTAAATGAACCAGCGAACGTGATGACTCCTGCAGCTCTCGCAGCTAAGGCAAAGGAAATCTGTGAAAAGAACAATATCAAATGCACAATTCTTGAAAAGCAGGATTGCGAAGCACTCGGCATGAATTCCTACCTGGCAGTTGCCCGTGGTTCTAAACAGTCCGCTAAGTTTATCGTTATGGAATATAACGGCCGTGTTACAGACGATGAAAAGATTGCTTTAATTGGAAAAGGTCTTTGCTTTGACTCCGGCGGATATAATTTAAAGCCTGGCAATGCCATGAAAGGCATGCATGGTGACATGGGCGGCGCAGCCGCAGTTATCGCTGCTATGGGTGCAATCGCAGAGGCGAAACTTGGCATTAACGTAACCGCAGTTATTCCTGCCTGTGAAAATATGATTTCCGGCAAGGCAATGAAACCGGGCGATATCGTTAAGTCTATGAATGGCAAATACATCGAAGTTGTTAACACTGATGCTGAAGGCCGTATGGCACTTGTTGATGCCATTACTTATGCAATCCGTGAATGTGGAGCTACAACATTAATTGACGTAGCAACTTTAACTGGAGCCTGTGTTGTTGCCCTCGGTGACCGCTACACTGGTGCTTTCAGTAACAGCGACGAACTTATGTCCAAGATTGTCCAGGCATCCATCCTTGCAGGAGAAAATATCTGGAGACTCCCAATGGGCGATGAAGAATATGATAATCTGAACGCATCTACTGTAGCAGATATCGCTAACTGTGGTAAAAAATGTGGTGCAACTGCCGCCGCAAGATTCTTAGGTGAATTCGTTGAGAAAAAACCTTGGGTACATCTTGATATTGCTGGAACATCGGAATCTGATGAAGATACTGAGATTTACTCTAAGGGTGGAACTGGTGCAGCAACAATGTTGCTGTATGAAGTAGTGAAATTGATGGAAAAACCATATAAGAGTTATTAAATCCTGATTTGCACAGCAAAGGAGACGCTTCCAAAGAGAGCCGATACCCTATATTTGTGACTTTAGTCGCTGCAGGTTGAATGTTCGCTTAACCGCTCGCATCCAACCTTTGCTCCGAGGCCACAAATATAGGGTATTGTCTCTCTTTGGGAGCTGTCTTTGGCTGCCTAAGCAAAATCCGAATTTATTTTGGAGGGATTTGGGGAAGAAGGCCAAAGACATAGAAATATCCAGAAAATTAAATTCTATAGGATTGACATATAAGCTATTGTCATAGTAGCACAATGATTTGTGGTTAGGTTATTACTTTTTTGTGAACTGGAAATTTGGACTGATTTATGGCTTTAGAGCGTATCTGAAAATCCAGGACGCGAAAAGGCCCTGCACTCGGCAGGGCCTTTTCTTTATTAACATCTAATCTTAAACGGTCTGATTAGTACAGTTTAGCCATCTCTTCGATGTTGCTTGTATCGAATTTCAGAGGTGCGCCAAGTACAACTTCTGTACCGCCGTCATCAGCGTCTGTGATTGTGTAGTCACCAAGGTCGCCAGCTGTGAACTTGTCATCTTTGGCACCTGTGATGTCACCGTTGATCAGAGCGATTGTTGTGTAAGCGCTGAGTTTTCCAAGGCCCTGCATATCCCACAGATAGAAGTATGGGCAGGAATGCTCATCATCAGCACCTGTGTACTCAAGCATCTCAGATGGAAGTCCAAGACCTGTCAGTTTGCAAGCAGATCCATTGTCCTGAAGGTATTTAGCAGCTGCAGCGATACCAACTGTTGTAGGTGCGCAGATAACTTTCAGATCCGGGTATTTCTCAAGAAGAGCTGCTGTCTGGTCTGTGGATTTCTGTGGCTCGTCATCGCCATATGCAACTTCTACAAGCTCAAGCTTGGAATATTTGTCATCCTCTTCCATAATCTTCTTCATAGCGTCGATCCATGCGTTCTGGTTTGCAGCCTGAGAAGTAGCGGAAAGAATTGCGAACTGTCCCTCTCCACCGGAGATATCAAGGCAAGCATCAAGAAGAGCCTGTCCTACAGCAACAGTACCAGCCTGGTTGATGAAGATCTGACGGCTGTCTGGGTTTGTAGCAGAGTCGAAGCAGGAGATCTTGATTCCTTCATCCATAGCTTCCTGTAATTTTGCCTGAAGTGCGTTAACATCGTTTGCAGAGATGCAGATTGCATCGTAGTCCTGAGAGATCAGGTTGTCAAGAACTTTGATCTGAGCATCTGCTGTAGCTGCCTCTGGGTAAACAGTATCAACTGTAGCTCCCTCTGCTTCAGCTGTCTCTACGAAGGATTTTGCAGCGATTTCGAAGAATGCGTTACCAGCGGATTTACCAACCAGTGCGATTTTCTTTCCATCAGCGGAACCTGCCATAGCCGGAACTGCGGATCCAAGGATCATTGCACCACAAAGAAGTGCGCTTACGATTTTTTTGTTCATGTTTTTTTCCTCCCATGGAATA
>ENA-ORNR01003132-ORNR01003132.1-human-gut-metagenome-genome-assembly--contig:-NODE-3132-length-12685-cov-4.518290_pt1 | contig 12685 bp, 13 predicted proteins | sample MGYA00242114_ERZ509020 | MGnify/ENA primary metagenome ERZ509020 (study PRJEB26280, sample SAMEA2338758) | human gut metagenome | biome: human gut; feature: human-associated habitat; material: faeces...
GGAAAAGCAGGCGGTCTGCTCCCACGCGGAAATGGAGGCCATGGCCCAGGCCAACCGCGCCCTGGGCACCTGGCGGCTGGACGGCTGCACCCTGTATGTGACCCTGGAGCCCTGCCCCATGTGCGCCGGGGCCATTCTCAACGCCCGGGTCAGCCGGGTGTATTTCGGGGCCCGGGACCGGGAGATGGGAGCCTGCGGCGGGGTGATGAACCTGTTCATGGAGGACTTCCCCCATCCCCCCGCCCTGGTGGGCGGCGTGCTGGAGGAGGAATGCGCCCGGGTTCTGCGGGAATTTTTCCGGGGCCTGCGCAAGAAGTAAAATTTCCCTTATTTTCCCGTTGACAAAACCGGGAAAAGTGGCTATATTATGTCATATCGAGTGCAAATGCAGTGATGGGGACCAGTAGCGCTCCCTCCCGATGCCAAGAGAGCCGCCGTTTGGTGCAAGGCGGTCACGGGGGAAGCCGCGAATATCACCCCGGAGCATCCGGCTGAAACGGCATACCCGGATTAGGTGCGGACGGCGGAGGGCCGTTATCATCCCTCGCCCACGGATGGTGGGGCAGAGCGGCTGCGCCCCGGCGCGGCAACAAGAGTGGTACCGCAGAGGTTTTCCGGCCTTTGTCTCTTATGGGAGACAAGGGCCTTTTATTTTTTGCAATATAAAATGTCATGTTTATAATGGAGGTAACACATGGAGTACAAAAAGACGCTGAATATGCCCAAGTCCGGCTTTCCCATGCGGGCGGGCCTGCCCAAGCGGGAGCCGGAGATGCTGCGCTACTGGGAAGAGCTGGACCTTTACAACGAGCTGCTGAAGAAGAACGAGGGCAAGCCCCTGTTCTCCCTCCACGACGGCCCTCCCTTCTCCAACGGCGCCCTGCACATGGGCCACGCCCTGAACAAGGCCCTGAAGGACTTCATCAACCGCAGCTATGCCATGCGGGGCTATTACACCCCCTATATCCCCGGCTGGGATAACCACGGCATGCCCATTGAGTCCGCCATCATCAAGCAGAACAAGCTCAACCACAAGGCCATGAGCGTGGCGGAGTTCCGCTCCGCCTGCCACCAGTTCGCCGACCACTATATCGACGTCCAGCGTGAGGGCTTCAAGCGCATGGGCGTGGTGGCCGACTGGGAGCACCCCTACAAGACCATGGACCCCGGCTTCGAGGCCCGGGAGGTCCGTGTGTTCGGCCAGATGTATAAAAACGGCCACATCTACAAGGGCCTCAAGCCCGTGTACTGGTGCCCCCACGACGAGACCGCCCTGGCCGAGGCCGAGATCGAGTATCAGGACGACCCCTGCACCACGGTGTATGTGAAGTTCCCCATGAACGATGACCTGGGCAAGCTCTCCCACCTGGACAAGAGCAAGCTGAGTTTCGTCATCTGGACCACCACCATCTGGACCCTGCCCGGCAACCTGGCCATCGCCCTGCACCCCGACGAAAGCTACGCCGTGGTGAAGGCCCCCAACGGCGAGATGTATATCATGGCCGAGGCCCTGACGGAGAAGGTCATGGGCATCGGCGGCTTCGACAGCTATGAAATCGTGGAGACCCACCCCGGCTCCTTCTATGAGAATATGCTGGCCAGCCATCCCTTCCTGCCCAAGACCAGCCGCCTGGTGCTGGCGGACTACGTCACCATGGACTCCGGTACCGGCTGCGTCCACACCGCCCCCGGCTTCGGCGCCGACGACTATCAGACCTGCCTGCGCTACGGCATGGACATGGTGGTGCCCGTGGACGACCAGGGCCGCCACACGGACTACGCCGGCAAGTATGCCGGTATGAAGACCGAGGAATCCAACCCCGTGATCCTTCAGGATATGAAGGAGGCCGGTTCCCTGTTTGCCAGTGAGGAGATCGTCCACAGCTATCCCCACTGCTGGCGCTGCAAGAAGCCCATCATCTTCCGGGCCACCCCCCAGTGGTTCTGCTCCGTGGAGTCCTTCAAGGACGACGCCATCGCCGCCTGCGAGGACGTCCGCTGGGTCCCCTCCTGGGGCAAGGACCGTCTGCGGTCCATGGTCCTGGAGCGCACCGACTGGTGCATCAGCCGCCAGCGCCGCTGGGGCCTGCCCATCCCGGTGTTCTACTGCAAGGACTGCGGCAAGCCCATCTGCACCGACAAGACCATCGACGCCATCGCCAATATCTTTGAAAAGAAGGGCTCCAACGCCTGGTTCGAGATGGAGGCGGAGGATATGCTGCCGGAGGGCTTCACCTGCCCCCACTGCGGCAAGAACGCCGGCTTCGAGAAGGAGACCGACACCCTGGACGGCTGGTTCGACTCCGGCTCCACCCACTACGCCGCCATGGAGCGGGACCAGGGCTTCTGGCCTGCCACCATGTATATCGAGGGTCTGGACCAGTATCGCGGCTGGTTCCAGAGCTCCCTGCTGGTGGCCGTGGGCGCTCTGGGCCGGGGCGCGCCCTTCAAGGAGTGCCTGACCCACGGCTGGACCGTGGACGGCCAGGGCCGCGCCATGCACAAGTCCCTGGGCAACGGCATGGACCCCGCCGAGATCTTCAACAAGTACGGCGCGGACCTGCTGCGCCTGTGGGCTGGCTCCTCCGACTATCATGTGGACGTCCGCTGCTCCGACGACATCTTCAAGCAGCTGAGCCAGAATTATCTGAAGTTCCGCAACACCGCCAAGTTCTGCCTGGACAACCTCACCGGCTTCGATCCGGAGCAGCTGGTGGCCGCCGCCGATATGCAGGAGCTGGACCGCTGGGCCGTCACCCGGCTCAACAGCCTGATCCGCCGGGTGTTCGACAGCTACGACGCCTACGAGTTCCACGCCGTGTCCCACGCCATCAACGACTTCTGCGTGGTGGACCTGAGCTCCTTCTATTTCGACATCATCAAGGACCGCCTGTACTGCGACGGTGAGCACAGCGCCAGCCGCCGCAGCGCCCAGACCGCCCTGTTCCTGATCCTGGACGCCATGACCCGGATGTTCGCCCCCATCCTGGCCTTCACCTGCGACGAGATCTGGCTCCAGATGCCGCACCGTGACGGCGACGACGGCCGCAACGTGCTGCTGAACCAGATGTCGAAGCCGTATGCGGACTATGCGCTCTCCGATGCCGAAATGGCCGTCTGGGAGACTGCGCTGCGCGTCCGCTCGGACGTCAACGGCGTTCTGGAAACGGCCCGCGCCGACAAGCGCATCGGCATCATCGGCAGTCAGACTCACGAGACTGCCTTCGGACGTGCGCAAAAGAGCTTCGATCTTCGGGTTATGCGGAGCTTCACCCATCGTCAACAGCCGGTGTCTGTCAAGCTTCCAGACCCGCGAATCACCTGCCACAATATCTTTCGTCGCTACCACGCGTCGTCACTCCCATTGCCGCCATTGAAGGCGTCGTAAAAATCATCTCGTTTGGCTGCCAGCTCCGGATCAATAGCCGGTGTCGGCGGCGCACTTTCCTCCGCCTGCTGCTCGACCGGCGGCAGCAGATCGATCTGCATCTGACTCTGCAACTCCATCTGCCACCGATCCGCTGACCACAAATGCAGCTTCAGCGATCGAGCGGCATGAAGCGCGTACACCTCGCAGTCCAAGGCCTCGTTGCGAACCCCAGACTTCTTTTGCCAGACTCGCTTGCTGCTTCGAGACGTCGGCGCCTTGACCTCGGAAGTGATCTGCTCCCAGTAGTCAGGTCGCACACCGTGATACCAGTGCATGCGCCCGGGCCCATCTCCGGTCAGTTTGATGCGGCCTGCTTTCGCGTCGACACCAAGGATCAAGTCCTTTGCTCGGCTGGTGCCGACAATAAACGGCGTCAAGCCGTACTTTGATGACTTGTGTCTAAAGCCCAGGTCAACCGATGGCTTAGGCGTCGTGAAGATTTCCTTCGAGTCATCGTTGACCGATGATCCCTTAATTGCCATGTATCCCTTGCCACGGCGCTTGCGGACAAAGCTGTAAACAGCATCCGATGTTTGGCCATCCGAAGAGTCGATCGAAACCGCCCGGATCTTGACCGATGCTCCAGACGGCGCCTTGAATTTGCGATCCAACAGATCCGCCAAATCCAACCAAGCGCCTTTGCCGGGCGTCATGGTCTCGCCGGGAATCTCTCCCCAGTACATGAGCCAACTTTCTTCTTCCGGTCCCCAAGCTCGGATAATCACAGCCAAACGATCGTGCTGGACGTCAACGCCGGCCGTAATCACTAGGCCATTCTTCGGAACCGTCAGTTCTTCGTAGGCTTCGGCACGCTTGGACAGTTCGTCCGGCTCCGGCAAATCGTTCTTGAAGGCGTAAGGGATCCCCAGCTGCGAGTTGTAGAAACTGCGCATCTTCGTGTCATCGCCTTGATCGAGCGCTTTCTTCGCTGTCAGGTACTTGATGACCAGATTGCGCAAAGTCGATCCGGGAAACGGGCTGTAGATCTCGTTGATGTAGAAGCCTGCAGTTCCCAAGAATGGCGCCGTCGCACGCCAGACACCGTGCCGAACCGCTCGGTTCTTCTTGGCGTCATCCCAGATGCAGCCGCAATGTGGGCACACATAGTGAGCCGAGTCGACGTCTGCGGATCCAAAGACCTCATGGTGCAGATCGTCCCGCTCATTCCACTTGACGTTATCCCAGGAAAGCACATGCTCCTGGCCGCAGTCTGGGCACGGAATGAAAAACTTGCGCTTGTCGGACTCTTTGTAGGCCTGTTCAACAGCCGAGAAACCCTCAACCGTCGGCGTTCCGCCGTAAACCACCTTCGATCTGGCGAAGGTCTTGGTTCGTTCAATCAACAGCGTGATCGTGTCGCCCTGCTGCTTGATGTTTGTCACGCAGTCGTCCGGCTCTTCCACGCAGACCACCGGCGCCGGCGTCGACTTCACGCTTGAAGGAGATCCGGATCCGACCAACTTCAGAAACCCACCCGGGAATCCTTTGAAGTTCCATCGGTTATCTTTGTCGCGCTTCGATTTGACAGGGATCTTTTGCGCCAAGGTTGGCGACGCCTCAATCATCGGCGTCAGCTTTTCGTCGTTGAACTCCTTGGCCGCGTTGTCCTTTGCGAACATCACGATCATCGGGCAGGGGTCGATGTCAATACGACGACCCAAGTAGTTAAGCAGCACGCCGTCGGTCCAAGCTACCTGCGCCGACTTTTGCGCCACAACCTTTCGCACGGCCGGATCGTCAAGTGCCTGATGGATCCCCGGCACCCAGGGTGTCAAGGATGCGTTGTAGCGTCCGGGCAGAGCGGTCGACTTCGCGCTCATCCCTCGGAAAGTCTCAGCCCACTCTGTCGTCCCCATCTTCTTCGGCGGCTGCAAGATCGCTGCCATTTGCTTGAGCAGCTGGCTGATACCCGCCGAGGTATCCAGAGAGATGTTGAAGGGCATTGTGTGTGTACTCGTTCAAAATGCTGACGTCGATGTCAATCCCATAGAGCGTGTCAAGTTCGGTTTTCAGCTTGTCATCGCGCGACAGCAGCTCTTGCCGAAAGCCGGCAAACACATTGGCCAATTCGCTTTGAAGGTCGGCAATGTTCACCAGCTGGCCTTTCTTTTCGGCCAACTGATACTGCTTCAATTCACGATCGACGCGTTCGGTTAAAACTCTTTCTTTGTTTAAGTCGTATTCGCCATCAATGCTGGCGTGTCCGGCGGCAACCTCACGCAAACGGGAGATATATGCCAGCCGGATTTCGTCCAGAGACTTGTCTTTCCATTCGATCCCCATTTTCGAGAGAGTTTTGGAGACAGCTTGTTGAGAAATCCCCAGGTGGTTTGCAATTTCGGTTTGTGTGGTCATGGGTACAAAAAAGCCCGGAATTATCCGGGCATCTTGATGCAATTGTATTGAATCTACTCAGTGTCAATCCTCTTCACGTCTTCCATTGGAGGGATCGCCAAAGGAAACGTCACGACTAAACCGATTGACATAATAAGCTGCTGCAGTTTACTGGCTAAAACGCAATAAACTGGCTTAATAAACTGATCGTAAATTTCGCGACCATGTTCCTCATAGTTTTCAAGTGGCTCATCAAGAAGGTAAGCAATTCGTCCAGTACAAGATGCGGAGTACATCGGAACATTGCCGTCTGCCTTGGCACAGAGTGTCCGGTAAGCAGCTTCGTCAATCGGATGCTTGAAGAATATGTAACTGCTCATTCTTATCTTGAATGTAACGAGATTTCCCTCTACAATGAGCTTTTTTCCATCCTCTCTCAGTTTTGTCGTAACCGGGAAAGACAGCTGCGTGGTTCCCTTCAATGATGGAGACGTAAAAACGTCTGGGTTGGACGTTACGCTCACCGAAGTAATGAGTAACGGTTCCTCACTGATAACTTTCATACCGCAACGCTCCAGACGCCTTGTTTGATGCGAGGCATGATGCCAACCTCTTCTCGAACTGAAGTCTTAGGTGCCAGTCGCATCAAATCGCACCTGTACTGAGCATCCATATCTAACCAGAAATTTGGCGTGCCCCCGAGCAAAGCAGCCAACTTATCTGCCAGCACAGACGACACAGCAATGCAGCCGCCAAGAAATGCTTCAAAGTCGGATTCACCCAACCCAAGAGCATCACGAGCGCTCTCACGGAGGCAAGCCCCATCCTCAATTGCGTCTCTCAGCAATTCGCCTGGGGGTGTTGCCCAACTCCTTTCAAAACTCTTAGTCATGGTAATTCCCGATAAACTCAATGCTGACAATCGTGACCGCCGTCCAATCAATGCCACCATCAGCTTTCCTTGGCTCAGGCTTATGTCCAGACGCAAAAACAAGCCTCATCTTTTCATCAAGCCAAAACGCTTTCTGTCCGGCACGATCACCTACAAGATCATGCAAACCGCCAAGCGGCGGCACATCCGACACTCTTTCGGCAGCCTGAAGCATACTGAGGTATCTCTGCAGCTTCTTTGAGCATGCCTGACCTATTTTGCGCTTTGCTACTGCAGTGTCTTCGCAAATTTCGGCTATATCTGAGTTTGCAAACAGTATCTGCATCGCGCTCCTTGTTGATGTCCCGAGCATTATAAAGTCTCGAGCAGCCACTCTGAAAGCAACAACTGAGGGAAACACAACCCCCTTAGAGGGCTCACAAGTAGAAAAATTTCGGGGGCTTGCCCACCGCGATGGTTCAGGCTCAGGAAGGACCCGTGCGCCTGAACCAGGAATAAAAAAGAGGCTGCTTTTCGGCAACCCCAAGCCCCTAGGCCGTCAAGGAGAGAAACGGCACTAAGGTAGCGATTTTTGGGTACAAAAAAGCCCGCAAGCGCGGGCCTTAGAAGAACTTATTTTGAATCGACTGGAGGCTTTTCTTCCACCGGACTGTCAGCTTTGGCCGATGTCCTCAAGCACCCTTTTATAGCTGACAGAACGTTGTCTTTGAATCCCGGGATATTCTTCATAGCAGACTTAAACTCGTCAGATTCGAACAACTCATGGTAGGGGCTGCCATGCACCCGGTTATCAACAAAGCGCAATGGCGGCTCATCGTATCTCTCAAGCGTGGATTCAAGAACTTTCTTTTCAAACTCTGCATCATGACCCCGGGCTTCTTCCATAAATCCCTCATAAGAGGCTGAAACACTAGCTTTGAAAGCATAGTCCTCACTTAAGCGAAAGTAGTAGCCGACCTGTTTTGTAGCCAACCACGCCAACCAGACAGGCGCCCCAATAAAGCCAATCGAGATCACAAAATTGGCAAACAACGTAAATGTGCCAATCTCATTCGCTCTATCCAACAGAGCAAATAGTTGATCCGCACGCCACCAAATTGCGAATATGGCTCCCACCAATGCACAAATCAAACCGACAGTCCAAATCCAGCCTATCCTCTGTAACTCTTTCTTTCGATCGTAAAAAGCGCCTGCTAAACCTGAGCTAGTGGCAGTAGCCAAAACGGCTTTGCTCTTCTCCAGAAGAGCTTTTATTTGCTCCTCTGTTTCAACAAAAAAACGCTCCTTGGCCTTTGTCGTTGCCTCAGCCGTCAGAATCGTTTCCTGTGCTTTTTCTGCCCTTGTTTTGATCAAAGAAACATCCGCTTCAGCATTTTTAAGAGACGAAAGTGTTTCGGGTAATTGAACCGCAGCCTTATCAGCCTCAACGATTCTTTGGGCTGCTTTTTCGACATCATCAATAGAGACTTCCGATGCTGTTATCCGACTTTCCAAGGCCCCAAGCCGTCTTTTAGCACTAACAGCTCTAGCTTGAAGCTCTTTTGTTAGCAGCCCTTGGTCGTAGCGCTCTAAGGTGCCTCTCACATCTGTCAACAGGATCAAAAAATTGTAAATTGCTGACTTACAGTAGCTGCTATTGTAGAGATGGCTCAGAGGCGTTCCAGACCATTGTGAAAAAGCTTCTTGGTAATCATTTAAAGCTCGACTTAAATCTCTGTTTTCCTGAAACTGATGCGACTCTATGTAATCAATCAACTGACCTAGTTTTTGCGCCAGGCTCTCTTTTCCTAGAGGCGGATACTCCCAACTGATCACAACACTACAAAGGCCGGAGTGTTGAGGGTTTGACTGCGAAACTTTCGTCTGCAATTCCTTCAGGAAAACAACAAAATTACCAATTACAGATTGTTCTACTTCAGTTTCTTCAGCCATCGGAACACTATCCTTTGCGTCGTAACTGGCGGAACGCTATTTGTCCCATCTTGATCCACAAAAAAGACCAAGAAAAAAGCCTGCTAGCGTCCAACCATAGGTTATTGCAAATACCGTTAATCCGCTCATTGTACAACTCCAAACAAAAACGCCCAGCACTGGCCGGGCATTACAACGCACCATCAGTCGCGCCACATCCGCCCTTTCGCTCAAGGGCATCCGCCACCCCAAGAATCATGTTCGCGAACTCTTTTGCTTCTTGGACGTCTAGCGTGATTGTTGCCTCATTGAATCCACGACGATCGCTCATGCAGATGGAAACCTCTTTTTCGCTGCCAAGATGCACCTCAACAATGCATTCCTCTTTATCTAAAGCCTTGAACATCCGAAGTTGGGCGTCGCCGCGCTCCACTGTTGCGGAGGCATAAAACTGGTTCGTACTGGTGTTTTTCACTATTCACTCCAAATCCGATACGCAACAAAAAAGCCCGGTCTGTGCCGAGCTTCGTTTGTTTACGGATCAAAAATACTGAGTTTCCGGATTGTCTCCGGATCCCCTTCAGCATACTTTCTGGCGATGACCGCATCGGGATGCTTGTCTTCGGAACTTGTTGCTGGAGTCTGTTTGCTCGAGGCCGCCTCAAACACTTGCGCCTTCAGCTCTTCAAAACGAGCATCAAACAAGTCACAGAGCCAATCGCTGAGGTAGTAGGTGTCATATCCAATCCGTTCGATGTACCTGAGATCCTCAAGCTTCAATATCGAACTATCCGTTGGACGTTGCCGATGGTTCTTCTCCTTTCCAACATACCATTGCAACAACATCCTGCGCTCTAGGATGGAAAGTCGATTGAAAAGTTGCACTTGCCGGTCAAGCAGAGCATTGACCTTGATCCGCCGCAACTCGTCCTCTTCTCGTGCTTTTTGCTCTTTCTCAGCCGCATCCCTTGCCGCCTGTTCCAGAGCCTCCCGCTGCATTTTTTTACGCCGGCGTCCGTCTTGGAAAGCGTTCCATGCTTTGCCACCGTAGTGGACTACCAACACGCAAAAGCTAAAGAGTCCAGCAAACAGAAAGTATGCGGAGAATTCGTCTCTCATTCGATTCACCTCCCGGAAAAATTCCCAGTCAGGGAGAAGGAACAAGAGAACAACGAACAGCAAGACTGCCGGAACGTTTTTAGCTGCGGCCTCGATATATGGTTTAAGCGCTTCAAACATCGCAAAAACAGTCCGGACACCTGGAAAGAAAAAGCCCGTTTTCTCTCGGGCCTACGATTGGAGAAACTCGCTCTACTTACAAGCTCCGCGCGATTGTAGAAAAAATCTATCATTTTGTCTGAACCCCCGTCAAGTCAAGACATCGAATTTTTGATGTCCTCGAAACTTTTCCCAATAAAATCAAGCTCTTCCGAAAATTTTTGCTCCGCACTACACACGCGGCTGTAAAACGTCTTCCGATCGACACCTTTCCACTCTGCAATCTGCGATAGATTGCACCTATTTGACCTTGGTCCCTCGATGTACACAAGCGCCAAAACCGCCTGATACTCCGGGTCCAAGCGGTCAATCGCCTGCTGCGTGCGTCGCAGTGAAAACGTGTCCTTCGGCATGCGCGAACCGAAGACATTGCCGCGCGGCATCCCGTCCAGCTCAGGACTGTGAAGCCCGCCCCCGAAACCCTCAATCCAGGCCGCCCACTCGCGCAGCATGGCCTGAACCCACCGCAACCTAGCCATCGGTACCCTCCTTCAAAGCTTGCCCAAGCGGCAGATCTCCCTGCAGCCCTTTGCCGAGCACCGGCAACCCCATGTCGAATATCGCCTTGTCGACGATGAAGTTGACCAGGCAGGAATCGACCCGCAGCGCGTACATCCGCGCTGGCTCCGGCACGCGTTCACCGATACCGTTGACGATCTCCTTACGATCCAAAACCGAGGGATCGGGCAGGTACTGCCTCAGGGGACTCTGCCGGACGACATCGATCAGCTTTTTGGCATCCGACTCGAGCGTGCAGGACGCGATGCGGCCGAGCTTTGCCTTCAGATCCCTCACTGCCCACCAGGACGCGTATTGCGTCACCTTGGCCGTGCAGCGCTTGAACTCAGGACCACGGTCAAAGAGCTCGGCGTGAAAATCGCAGTAGTAGCGCCCGGCCGAGTAGCTTGAGACCCCGGCGTACTGGCAACCCTCGATTGCGCACTTTTGGAAACTCATAGCCGCCCCTCCGATTGAAGTCGAACGAACCACGGACGAAAACGCTCAAAAAGCGCCTCACTCGTGTACAACGACGTGACAAACATCGCTTGGTAAACCTCACCTGGAGACTTCTGGAAGCTGAGCTTCAAAATCTCTTCTTTGGCTTCAGGAACCTTCACAAGCTCCCTCACCCACCGGGCAAGTAGCCCTTCGTTCAGGTTCGAGTGTTTGATGGTGGCGGCGTCTCCCTCGCGCGCGGGCCTGCGTGCGCACACGCGAGGATGTTTTTGTTGTTTTTGTTCTGTTCTTGTATAGGTATGCTCACCATGAGCATACTTATCTGCTCGCTGTGAGCCTTCTGTGTGCTCACTATGAGCAGATATGGATTCTTTTAAATGCTCACCGTGAGCCGTATTAGGCTCACCTTGAGCATTCTTATCTGCTCGCTGTGAGCCTTCTGTGTGCTCACTATGAGCAGATAAGAATCTAGGAATTGCCAGCTCGTAGCTGTTCCCTTGACGTCGATTTCGCGTAGGTACCAACCAACCTCGATCACAAAGCTCGGTCACAGCCCTCGTGACCGTGGCGCGAGAAAAGCCTGAGTCATCAGCGATCATCTCTCGCGTCACTGGCCATCCATCGGAGCAACGAGATGCCACCCAGAGCGCAATGCTTCGAGTTGAACCTGTCAGGTCGCTACCCCGTAATGCAACCATGTACTCAGTAAAGGAAACAGCCATGGTTATTCCTTCGGTTGCGAGTCGTCAGATTCAGGTCTCACCTGCCCCCGCGAAACGAGGCCATGCGAAAACGCTTCAACCTGTACTGCGATGTATCTTGATGGCCTTTTACAGCCGTAAACGACATTGATCAGATGCTTGAGCGTGCAATTACACTCGCCTGCTAATTGCTCTCTTGCAGGTTTGGGAAGAGAAAGAAAGTAACTTTTGAAATCCATTTTAGCCACCTTTTAGTGGCGTTCATGTTACCACGTTTTGATTTTGCGATAACCACCATATGGCGGTTAGACTGATTCAACAGTTACTTTTTGGTGGTACAAGATGTCTTTCGACGTGCGTAAAAACCGACAAATCAACCTTCAGCGGGTGGTAAAAACTCTGGGCATCAGCAAGGTTTTGGAGCTGACCGGAAGACAGCGCAGTCAGGTGTCTGACTGCGCTGCTGGACGCAGAACCATCGGTGAAAAGTTAGCCCGTAGCTTCGAGACAGAACTAGGCCTAGAACCTGGTTGTCTCGACCTTCCGCTGATTGAAGGAGAAGGATTGTCTATCAAACCGGTAGGTCAGCGCCAGGTGCCCCTGCTGTCGTGGCTATCCGTTCGGTCCGGCAGATTTGATGAACCGATAGACATTCTCACAACTGACATGAAGTTGTCTGAAAACGCCTATGCGCTCGAAATCACTGACATCGCCATGTTTCCTGTTTTCAAACCAGGTGACAGAGTCATCATTGATCCCAACATTGAACCTGTACCTGGCGATTTCGTCCTGGCCGTCTCGAAAGACAGAGACCATGCAGAGGCTTATTTCCGAAAATTTCGGATGCAAACGCAGAGCAGTTTCTGCCTTGTTCCTCTAAATGCAGACTTTCCTCAGATTGATGGAGAATCGGTGAAAGTAATAGGCGTCATGGTCGAGCACCGGATCTACCGCAAGTAACTTTTCTTTGACAATCATCAAAAGGTGGCGATTTTATTCTGAGATCGCCACCTTTCTTTTTTCTTGTTTTTCCACTTTTTGGTGTACCATCCAGAGCATCAAAACCACTTTTAAGTGGTTGTTCATGCAAGGACTGTTATGCCATCCATCAACAAAGCATTCTTACTCGGCCATGTCGGCCACACCCCGAAGCTGAGTCAGACGCGAAGCGGCCAGCAAGCG
>ENA-ORNR01003139-ORNR01003139.1-human-gut-metagenome-genome-assembly--contig:-NODE-3139-length-12668-cov-2.336875_pt1 | contig 12668 bp, 8 predicted proteins | sample MGYA00242114_ERZ509020 | MGnify/ENA primary metagenome ERZ509020 (study PRJEB26280, sample SAMEA2338758) | human gut metagenome | biome: human gut; feature: human-associated habitat; material: faeces...
AACGCGGATCGCCTTCATACGGTGTTCCATCTTTTTTATACACATCACAGATCAGTCTTGCAACTTTTCCCTGCTGTGGTCTCCATGGAAAGATTTCAAATGTACTCAAATCCGGATATAAATACATATCTGATTCTTCAATACGGACAAATCCATCTACACTAGATCCATCAAATGTACACTTATTATCCAACGCTTTCTCAAGCTGTCTTGCGGTGATCGCGACGTTCTTCATTGTTCCGAACAAGTCAGAAAATTGTAGTCTGATAAATTCGACATCATTTTCTCTGACGAGGTCTATCACATCCTGTTTTGTGTATCGACCCATAACATCACTCCTTCTTACTTCTTAATTAAATCTGTGCGATATCAACTACGCTGAGCTGATCTCTGTTTCCTGTTTCCAAACTAGTCAGTAGAGCATCTGCCGTATCAAGACTTGTAAGGCATGTTACTCCTGTTTCAATCGCGTAACGGCGGATCAGGAATCCATCTCTGCTTCGACCTACACCCTGAGATGGTGTATCAATGACTAAGTCAATTTTATCATCTAAAATAAGATCTAGCAAGTTTGGAGATTCTTCTTCTAATTTATTAATCTGTTTTGCATGAACTCCAGCTTCATTTAAGACTCTGCAAGTGCTCTTTGTTGAGAAAATCTCATATCCTAATGCTTCAAATCTGCGTCCAATATCAATCGCATCAATCTTATCGGAGTCTTTCACTGTTAAGATCATCTTCTTGTATTTTGGAAGATTTACTCCAGCTCCTAAGAATGCTTTGTATAACGCTTCATGGAAGTTCTTAGAAATTCCAAGACATTCACCTGTGGATTTCATTTCAGGCCCAAGGCTGATCTCTGCTCCTCTTAATTTTTCAAAAGAGAATACTGGTTTCTTCACTGCATAGTATTCAGATTCTTTCTGAAGTCCTGGTTCATATCCAAGATCTCTGATCTTAGCTCCAGTGATCACTTTCGCTGCTAACGCTACGATTGGAATACCTGTAACTTTACTGATGTAAGGCACTGTACGGCTGGATCTTGGGTTTACCTCGATAACATAAACCTCTTCACCACACACAATGAACTGAATATTAATCAGTCCGATGACATGCAGGGATTTTGCAAGTCGTCTTGTATATTCTTCAATAGTACGTTTTGTCTTATCAGAAATACTCTTTGCAGGATATACAGAGATACTATCTCCGGAATGGATACCCGCACGCTCAATATGCTCCATGATACCCGGAATCAGGATATCCTCACCGTCGCATACCGCATCGACCTCGATCTCTTTACCCTGCAGGTATTTATCGACCAGAATCGGATGATCCTGTGCAATCCGGTTGATGATACCGATGAATTCTTCTACATCCTCATCATTGATGGCAATCTGCATACCCTGTCCGCCAAGTACATAAGAAGGACGGACCAGAACCGGATATCCCAGTTCGTTGGCAGCGGCCAGAGCTTCTTCTGTGGTAAATACAGTTTTTCCTGCCGGACGAGGAATCTGACAGGTTTCCAGAATCTCATCGAAAAGTTCACGGTCTTCTGCTGCATCTACATTTTCTGCACTGGTACCAAGAATCGGTACACCCATTTTCAAAAGAGCTTCCGTCAACTTGATGGCGGTCTGTCCACCAAACTGTACAACAGCACCATCCGGTTTTTCAATATCAACGATATTTTCCACATCTTCCGGTGTCAGCGGTTCAAAATATAATTTGTCTGCCACATCGAAGTCGGTACTTACTGTCTCTGGGTTGTTATTAACAATGATGGTTTCATAACCGCTGTGGGAAAGAGACCATACACTGTGAACGGAACAGAAGTCGAATTCGATACCCTGTCCAATACGAATCGGACCAGATCCAAGAACCATGATCTTTTTGCGGTCGTGATCACATTCACTGCCGAACACACTGTAGTAATAAGGGGTAGATGCTTCAAACTCAGCGGCACAAGTATCTACCATCTTGAAAGAAGCGGTGATACCGTTTTCAAGACGCATAGCCCGCACTTCTTCTTCGGAACTGCCTGTATAACCGGCAATTACTTTGTCCGGGAATTCCATACGCTTTGCTTCTGCCAGAAGTTCTTTGGTCAAAGGACCTTCTTTCAAAGCCTGCTCTGTCTGTACCAGATGAGCGATCTTATCAATAAACCATTTATCAATCTTTGTGATATTATGAATCTCGTCGTAAGTTGCTCCTTTGCGGAGAAGTTCTGCCATAACAAAGATACGGCGGTCATCTACGATAGCGATACGCTCCAGCAGTTCTTCCTTGGAACGGTCTGTATAACGGCCGATATCCAGGCTGTCGATATGCTGCTCCAGGGAACGGAGTGCCTTCATAAGAGCACCTTCAAAGTTATCACAGATACTCATAACCTCTCCGGTTGCCTTCATCTGGGTTGTAAGAGTTCTCTTGGCCTTGATAAATTTATCAAATGGAAGTCTAGGAATCTTAACAACACAGTAATCCAGTGCTGGCTCAAAACTTGCATAAGTTTTGCCGGTAATGGCATTTGGAATCTCATCCAAAGTATAACCAAGAGCAATCTTTGCAGCAACTTTTGCAATCGGATAACCGGTTGCTTTGGAAGCCAATGCGGAAGAACGGCTTACACGAGGGTTTACTTCGATAACACAATATTCAAAGCTGGTAGGGTGCAGTGCGAACTGTACGTTACATCCACCTGTGATATTTAACTCTGAAATAATATTCAGTGCAGAAGTTCTCAGCATCTGATATTCTTTATCACTCAATGTCTGGGAAGGCGCAACTACGATACTGTCACCGGTATGAACACCAACCGGGTCAAGGTTCTCCATATTACATACGGTAATACATGTTCCATTTCCGTCACGCATTACTTCGTACTCGATTTCCTTCCATCCTGCGATGGACTTCTCTACTAATACCTGGCCTACACGGCTCAAACGAAGACCGTTCTGGATGATTTCCACGAATTCTTCCTCATTATCTGCGATTCCGCCGCCGCTTCCTCCAAGAGTGTATGCCGGACGAAGAACAACCGGATATCCAATCTTCTGAGCATATTCCAGACCATCTTCTACATTCGTAACAATCTGGCTTGGTGCGATTGGCTCACCGATCTTTTCCATTGTTTCTTTAAATTCTTCTCTGTCCTCAGCCTTACGGATTGTTTTACCTGTTGTACCGATAAGCTTTACTTTGTGCTCTTTTAAGAAACCACACTCATCTAACTCCATAGCGATATTTAACGCTGCCTGTCCACCTAATGTTGGAAGAAGACTGTCCGGAGAAACTTTTAAAATGAGCTTCTTAATAACTTCTGGTGTTAATGGCTCAATGTATACTTCATCTGCGATATCTTTATCTGTCATGATTGTTGCAGGGTTAGAGTTAACAAGGACAACATGAATTCCTTCCTCTTTTAAGGAACGACATGCCTGTGTTCCCGCGTAGTCAAACTCTGCAGCCTGTCCGATTACAATAGGACCGGAACCAATTACAAGGACTTTTTTAATACTGGTATTCTTAGGCATCTTTTGCAACCTCCATCATATTGATAAACTCTTCAAATAAAAATTCGGAATCGTTTGGCCCAGGACAAGCTTCCGGATGGAACTGTACTGTCATAACATTCTTTCCAAGATAGTGAACTCCCTCTAATGTACCATCATTTACATTAATAAAGCTTACTTCTGCAATATCTCTGTTCAGAGAATCTTCCATTACCATGTATCCATGGTTCTGTGAAGAAATATAAACCTTTCCTGTTTTTAAATCTTTTACCGGATGGTTGGCTCCACGATGTCCGTATTTCATCTTCTTTGTATCTGCGCCGTTGGCAAGTGCCATGAGCTGATGTCCAAGACAAATACCAAAAATTGGAATATTCGTAGCAAATAACTTCTTAAGCTCCTCGATAATCTCCACACATTCCTTTGGATCTCCAGGACCGTTCGAAAGCATGATTCCATCTGGATTTGCTGCGATAATCTCTTCTGCCTTTGTGTAAGCAGGGTAAACCGTAACTTCGCATCCACGCTTATTTAAAGACTTCTCAATATTCTTCTTTGCTCCAAAATCCATGAGGGCAACTTTAAAACCATCTCCTGGAAGCACTCTCTTTTCCTTACAGCTAACTTCACGAACAACACCTTGTACTTTATATTCTTTTAACTGCTTTACTACTTCGTCCAGGTCGAAATCTTCTCTTGTTGTAATCATTCCGTTCATAACACCGTACTCTCTTAAGATACGTGTCAGATGTCTAGTATCAATTCCTGAAATTCCCGGAACATCATATTTCTTTAAGAATTCATCTAATGTCATCTCGTTACGGAAGTTGCTTGCCAGTTTTGCACATTCTCTTACAATAAGAGCTTTTGGCCACGGATGAATGGACTCCATGTCTTCCATACAGATTCCGTAATTACCAATTAATGGATAAGTCATAACAACGGACTGTCCTGCGTAGGATGGGTCTGTCAATATCTCCAGATATCCTGTCATGGAAGTATTAAACACTACCTCGCTGATTACCTCTCTGGCTGCTCCAAAACTTTCGCCGGTCAGCACAGTTCCGTCTTCTAAGATTAGAAATGCCTTCATGATTCACGTTCCTTTCTATATTCAATCATTTGCAACTGCATATTAAGGAAAATGCAAAAACAGCACTGGAGTAAGTCACTCCTAATTACAGTTCTTTGCAAAAAAAAAGACGGGTTCCCCCGGCTCATTGTGCGAAAACTATGCTTATCAAACAAATCGGCCGGGAACGTGTCTTTTCAGACTTGCGAAAAAAACTGACATCTACGTTGCCGCTCTTTGCATAAATACTTAAATTGTACAAATTCTAGCATACATCGAATGCAATTACAAGAGAGGAACAGCGAAAAACTACAATTTCTATCTTTCGCCGCCCATTCCCCCCCTTATTACCATGTCGCTTTGTGCATAATTCCGATAACTAATTTTCTGTCAGCAAGAAATTATTTCAGCTCCGCAATTCGACTTACTGCGACATAAATCTGACTAATTTTATACCACGTTGCAAAGTCCACAACTCCCGTTTCCGGCAAATGGAAAATCTTCTGAAAAATCTTTACAGAATTTGCCGTTGCCGGTCCATAAATGCCGTCCACCCTGATTTTAGGAATCAATGGATAGTCCCCTGCAATTACATTGAGCTGTTCCTGTATTTGTCTCACTTTTTGTCCCGAAGCTCCAATTGTCAGCTCATATCCCGGATATGACGCCTGAATTCCTGAAATCGTCTCCGCTTCATTAATATACATATCATCCCCATAATAGTATCTTAAAATCTCAATCGCAGAAAGCCCGTCATCCCCTAATGCCTTCGAACCCCACTGGCTCATAAACTCCGGACAGCTTACCCGCTTGCCGTCACAGTACTGTGTGAGTATTGGCTGTGTCACTTCTGGTCTTGAAAGGTAGGAATTGAAAATTTCATCTACTACATTGCTGATGGAATCATAGGTGTTTTTGCCGTTAATCCACTTTTGGTCAAAGGCGGTGGATGATGTGATGGTGAAGTCTTTTCCCTTTCCCCGATACGTCGAAACCATCGTTCATTCAGGGTTTGGATAAATCTTGAGACTATCTAAGATAACTGACTTATCTTCCAGCTTATTCTCCGGCACCATACTTCCGGATTTCTTTAAAGCTTTTGACCGTATCTCGTTTATATTTATCTTAAATCTTATCACAACTTCATCCTCTTTTACAGATATTTTTTCAATAAGCTTATTCACAAGGACACGCTTTGTAGGATTGTCGGCATTCAGAAATACATCCTTCCATGTTGGAATCTGCATACGCAGACTATCCCACTCATTAAAAGAGACATCTGCTCCGTCAAGTTCCTTTTGTTTCTCTGCAATCACTTTTTCCTGCTGTTCCTTTTCCTGCCTTTGCTTTTCAATCAGGTCTACCAGCTTATCTACAGGTACAGGGTACTCTCCAAGCATTGCTTCTGGAATCTTATCTTCCATGACAGAAATCTTTTGCTGGATATGCTTGAGTCTTTCCTGTTCTCTTGAAAATTCTTTCGCTTTCTCCTTTTTTGCCTTCCGTCCATTCTCGGAAATCTGCTCGAAAATATCCTCGTTTTCCTGAAGCTTATCTATGTACTCAGCAATCGCCTGAAACACTATCTTCTCAATTTTTTCTGCTTTAAATTGATAGACTTTATAATGTGGAACTCCCTGCCATGCATCCTGGCACTTATATATTGCCTGTCTGCTTGCCCTCCTTTCTCCAGTATCTTTAATTGTCCAATAGTTATATTTGCTCCCATTGGTACATTTGCAGCCACAGTATCCACAGTAAATAACATCAATGAGGGGAAGCATCCCCTCATTTCTTGCGATAACCTTTACACCTTTATTCTGCGGAGCGGTACGATACTTCATCCCCCTCTGCTTTCTCTTTATCTGAACCAAATTCCAATCATCAGGACTAATAATCTGTAGCTCTGGATTTGGTTCTTCCGAGAGAATCCATTCAGAACTATCTAACCGCTTACTTTTTCCGTTTTCTTTCTTTTCTCTACGTTTATAAGCTGTATAACCTGCATAAATCGGATTCGTTAAAATGCTGGTTACCGTTCCACCTCTCCATACCTCAGATGGAGCAAGTTCTTTATATTCCTCATCCAGATTCAGTTCTCTGGCAATCTTTGAAGAACCATACTCTTTATCAAGAGAAAGCTCGTATATATGTTTTACTGCCTTTGCCCTTTCGGGAATAATCACAAGATGGTGTAATGCTCTGCCATGCTTACTGATTTCTCCAGACAGCTCCAATTTATATCCATACGGAGCCTTCCCCCCGACAAACTTCCCCTGCTGTACTAGCTTTTGTGCCGTATCTTTGACACGCATTCCCGTATCAGAACTGCTCTTTTGTGCATTGCCATAACGCAGAGCTAACATCATCTGTCCCATAATATCATCACTCTCTGGTGAGATACAGCCATCTTTTACCGTATATATATCCACACCATAGCTTTTAAGCTGCATAACATATGCACCAATTTCCCACATTCTTCTACCGATTCGGTCATCCTTATAGACTGCAAGAATATCATACTCGTTTCTTTGTGCATCTCGCAATGCCTGCTGTAAAATATCACGATTCTCTACGGCATTACTATATCCACTATTACTTCCCTCAAAGTATTCCTTTGAATCCAGATGCCATTCCTCATGTTGTGCGATAAATTCTTTCACCAACTGTCTCTGGATACCTAAGTCTCCATCTTCCTCCAACTGTTGATTAGAACTTACACGAAGCAACATCCGCACCCTCTTTTTCTCGCCCATCTTAGGAAATCCTTTCTACATGATAAATCTGATGATTTTTAATCTGCTCCCTTAATGTATGAGACAGCACATTATTTACTTCTTTTTGAATCTCCATTTGATGGTATCCTGCCTCTGTCCGTTCCCTTGTCTCATCAAACTCTGGAAACTCCAAAATAACTTTTATACCATCCTGTTTTGTTTCTATACAGGAATACTTTGGAGCTTCTAAAGAAATACCTGTAATAGACTTCCCTGTTTCATTTCTGCCTACATGGACTTCTTTTAATTCTTTACTTCGCTTTGTTGTCTGATTCATACAAAAACCTCCTATACATCGTATTGAAATCATGAGTTGTCTTATGACTGTATCACTTGAATCTATACAGACACTTGATTTCGATAAATGATAGATTCATAGGTAACCATATATTAGAAGGTATATAGTCTCCTATGAATCTTTCAGAAGGATAATATATGATTACCGCTCCTTATTTTACCTACAGCAGTCTTATTCCTCTGTACCTCTTAATTCCTCATACCGTTCTTTCAACTCATTATATAAAATGCAATATACCCGCACATTTTGTATTTTTGTAGTATGTGTTCCTCCACGGTCCTCATCTAAAAGCTCCATCTGCGATAATGCTAAAATAATCCTCTTTACACTAAGACCTGTACAATTATGCTTTTTAAGACCATAAACCAATGCTTTCCTGCTAAGAAATACCCCTCTATTACCAATCAGCATCTCCTCGGCATCTCCTTGATATAATGCTTTATCTCTATAAGTGCATTTTCTATATAGTCCCTTATCGCTTATTAATTCATAAACAACTTTGATGACCCTATCTTCCTCTGATATACTGAGTTGCTCTAAATGTAATTTCTGCTTCTCCTTTTGAAGGATAAGTGCTTCATCCAACTTAGATTTAAGCTTCAATTTATCACTGTTGTCCACATATTTTCCATATAAAATAGCTGTTATTTTAAGAAAAACTATGCTTTCCTCAATTCGCATAGACTGCTCTCCATGCCTGCTTAAAGCCTCATACTGAGTCTGAATGGTTTCTATTGCATCTTTCATGTTTCCTAATAATTTCTCCAAAAAATTCATTACAATAGTTGCCATCGTCTGCTCCTGCTGAATTTTAGTAAGAGTTTTCAAATCTACATTTTGAGCCTCTATCTGAAGGGTTCTTGCCTGTAAACTTTCTACTCCATCAAGAAATTCTGATGTAATAAACACAACTGCACTTTGAGGATTACTCTCTATATGACGTACCACTGCATCCATCATAGAAATCTGCCGTTTATAATCGTAACCAGTTGCCGCAGGGTGATAATCTTCTAATACCATAGGAAATCCATAACATTGTTGTACTTTCTTCACCGCCATCTTCTTTTGGTCATTTACCAAACTACACATGAACTGCGAAGGATTTTCCATATACATCATCGCCTGCGTTAAAGCGGTCTTATAACTTCCTGTTTTTCCATAAAGATTGATGCACACTGCCGGATTAAAACCTGCTTTTATAAATAAGAATTTTATAGCTGATAATAAAACCGCTGTAAATAAGATTTCACTGGCTCCCTGTGATACTGTCAGGTAATCTTCTTCATTTCTATCAGCATTTTTCTTATCTGCTAATCGTACCTTATTTTTCCATTTCATTTGTTTAACATTTTCGTCAACTTCAATCTGTATCCCATCCTGATTTGACATATATGTATAATCACCGGCAATGAATATATCTTTACCAACTTCTAATCTCTGGTATCCATTAGAAGTTATATGATACATCTTAACCTGCTTTGCGTCCTTACAGGATGTCTGTAAACGTAATAGAAGCATCTGCCTTTCCCATCTATCTAATCCAGCATCCATAATCTCTGTCCACAGAGTAAAGTACGACAGGTTATTAAGTTTTTTTACCCGACGGGGAGATAATTCTGTCCCATCAAGCATTTTTGCCACTAATTCATACTCCATATGGTTCTTTTTACTCTCATCCTCCTCTATGTAATAGAAGATTCGATTCACCTTTACATCAAATTCTGTTATATATCTTCCATCTACCATTAAACCCTGGTTCGGTACAAAACTAAAATTCATTATGATTATTCTCCTTTTATTTTTTCTTTCACGCGACTCTCAATGCTGCGGACTAATAGCCCGCAGCCTCTTTTATGTAACAATAAAAATCACAATAACAGTAACAAATCATCCACATCCTGCTTACTTATCAGTCTACGGCTTCTTTTGTTATCCCACTTGCCGTTCTTAATATTCTTGAAGACTGTCTTCCTGTATTTTTTTAAGACCTGCTTTTGTCTTTTCAATTTTTCTTTTTTAGACTTATTCTCTTTCCTTAAATCTTTACACTCGCTTAACAAATTTTGGTTTTTCTCTTCCAACCGTTCGTTTCTTCGAGCCAAGCGGCAATTATTTTGTCTTATTCTGTGATTCTCCTCCTCTAGCTTTCTGATATACTGTGTACTCCATTTATAATGGTATTTAATTCTTACCTCTTCCAGCTTTTTCTTATTAATCTCCTCCTGACTTTCTGCCATAAATGTTTCTAAACTCTTTTCCTTACAATTTGGCACGCCCACATTTTCCTCTGACTCGTCATACGATGCTTCATCTGCATCTACTAGCAACGGAGTTTTGTTGCAATAAGTGAAGAAATCTTTATCGAAGTTCTCTTGCCGTGAAGCATATTCTTCGTAAACCTCATACTCCGCTGGAACAACACTAAGTTTCTCCATCATTTCATCTTCGAATACTTTTTGCTCCAGCTCTGTATTTAATACTCTCTTTAACATTTTAAAATCCTCCTAAAACTAAACTCTTTTGAACTCGTCAGTCCAAGGTATCTGATACCGCTCCTCTGTATTTTGAAGCTGTCTCTATATTATCGGTTCTTTAATCACAAAAAAATTCTTAAAAAGTTAATTTCTGCATTATCGAATTTACCTATTTTTATTTTTTTATTTTTATGATATAATAAATAATTTTACACAAAAAAAGAAATCATATCTCAGTTTCAACTCTAAGATATGATTTCCATGTACTGTTTTTTACTAACTAATTTTTTATATTAACATTTTTATTAAATTTCTTTGCATATTTTTTTGCCGTCTCTTCTATATACTCTTTTCCAAACCTCTGCCTTTCACCTGCTTTACGAAGAAGTTCTATATACTCTTTTAATTTTTCTTCAAAAACATCATCTTCCTTGCTATCTTGCTCCATCTTTTCACCCAGTTTACAGTATCTATTATATATATCTTCATTTGCTTCGAGTATAACCTCTGGTATTGTTATTTTTAGTTCTGAAATATCTAAATTTTTATTTATTTGCGCACTGCTATACCTCACATCATATATACTCCACATTTTTTCAATATATTCTATTTTATTTATAATTCTTCGAGCATAATCAATCCCATTTTTATCTTCATCTAGCCAATTTAAATATCTATCCAAGCCAGCTTCGAAGTATCTATCTTCCTCTGTAATTATTTCTCTCTCATCTGTTTCTTCTCTAAGTCTTTCTTCTCTAAATAAACCACACCGTAACTGTTGTATTTTCGCTATTTTTTTATTTACTCTCTGAATAAAGCTCATCTCTGTTGCTCTGCTATCTAATATAGATAAATACCTATCTAAATCTTGTTCAAATTCTTTTTCTTCATCTATCAATTTATCTTTATTTAATTCTGAATATTGAAGCATTTCTCCTTTTAATTCTATTAATTTACTTTTAATTCTATACATATGTGGAAAAAATAACTTTGCTTCTAACTCATCTTCTTTGCATTGATATTTACCACCAGCCCATTGATTACATAAATCCCAGTTACCAAAACTAAGCGGAAACCAATATTCATTATTTTCCAGCATATCTACTGTAATATTAAATAATTCTAATCTATCCTCTATGTCAAATTCCTCCCATTTATCCTCTTCTATTAACGTCAATTTTTCACTGGTAGGAAACATTTCAAATATCTTTCTAAAAAATTTCTGTTCTTCCTCTCCAAATTCTATATCTTCATCTAAATGTTTGCGTCCCCTTTTTGCCTCTTCTTCCTTCTTGCTATTATTCCTGCTATCCTTATTTTCTTGAAACATACCTTCATACGATTGTTCAGAGTGCCTAGCTGTTCCAAGTACACAATTTATTCTATTATCAAAAAACTCCCATTGCTTTTTGGGTGAATCATATTGTTGATTTTGTAACTCTCCGTATATATCCTTTTGTTTTTTTATCCACATATTAAATGTCATTCTCATGTACCCCCATTACTTTTCTTTATTAAATCACATAATCCTAATCATTTCAATAAACAAAGCTTTATTTCTGTAGATGAAAGCGTAGCACAGGTATCTTCTGAACTAAATGCTGCACTCAAAAAAAATACCACAAATATACATTTAATTCCGGGGCAAACCGGAATAGGCAAAACGACAATCTATGTTAAGTTAATAAAATCAAGACCCCGCAAAAAGCCATTTTTGATTGCAGTACCTACAAACAATCTAAAGAGCGAACTCGTACAAAAAATTGGTCGAGATAAAGTACTTGAAATTCCCTCTTTTGAGGATTTACCTTTACCACCAGAACTTCGTCAAACTATTGAAAAGAACTATAGTATGGGATTCATTAATGATGCCTTAGAAAGCATAAAAACATATGCTCATAATTCAAAAGATAATTCCATATTTATGAATTATCTCCATCCAGAGACAGCATTAGCTCATTCTTCAAAATGCGTTATTATGACCCATGCCCGTTTTTTAACACTCCCTAATCGAGTATTAAAAAATTTTGAAGTATTAATAGATGAAGATATTTTATATACTATGCTTACTCGTACTGGCTCTGTTCAAATTTCTTCTCTCAAAAAAGCTTTAAAAGCAAACGTATTTTCTCCAGAAAAACAAATAGAGATTGAAGAACTATTAAAATTAAAAGATAATAAATGCTGCCGTAACAGAAATCGCTATTCACTAAAACTTGATATGGGAACACTCAAGAATTGTAAAACCACAGATAACCTCATTGATTTTGCAAAAGCTGACTGCTATATGAAACAGAAAGATTGTATTAAATATCTTGCTCCGGTTCAACTTCCTAAATGTAAGATGATTATTCTATCCGCAACATTAGATGAAACAATCTATAACTTGTTTTTTCCTGAAAGAAAAATAGTTTATCATGAAATTGAACAAGCTGCCTATAAAGGAAACTTAATTCAATATCCTTGTTATTCTATGAGCAGAAAAACGATAAACGACTTTATAGAAAAAAACACGCTACATTGTCCTAC
>ENA-ORNR01003142-ORNR01003142.1-human-gut-metagenome-genome-assembly--contig:-NODE-3142-length-12658-cov-3.602158_pt1 | contig 12658 bp, 5 predicted proteins | sample MGYA00242114_ERZ509020 | MGnify/ENA primary metagenome ERZ509020 (study PRJEB26280, sample SAMEA2338758) | human gut metagenome | biome: human gut; feature: human-associated habitat; material: faeces...
CCCCCCCATTGGCAACCATCCGCTCTCCCAGCTGGATCGCTTTGGTCACTTGATTCAGCCAACCTACGGCGTAATCATTACTCAAGTAGATCGTACTATAATCATTGTTATCCGTACCGATCGTAAAACCACTTCCCCTATTGAAACGGGAAGCACGGTCCCAGTACAAGATAAAGATACGCTCGGCTATCTCTGGGTTCATCTGGTCTCCCATGATAGAGGCATTCAGGAACCATTGGGGCTTCACCTTATCCTCTCCCACAAGATTCGGGTCCTCATTGATCTCCTGAAAGTCATTACAGGAAGAAAGAAGAGCAGCCACCGATACCAATCCGGTAAAAAGTATATTTCTTGTTTTCATCTTCATCATTTTTATCGTAATTCAAATTATCATGTATTCCATTAGAATCCCACGGTTACGTTAAACGTATAGGAACGACTGGTCGGCGCAGCTCCATTCTCGAATCCGGTAGCGTTGGTATTCGTGGCGGCAACAGACTCGGGGTCGATACCCGGCAAGTTATAATGGATCATCCAAACATTGTTACAAGTAGCGGATAGACGTACACGCTGAAAAGGCGTTTTCTTCAACATCTGTCGATTGAACTCGTAGCCAAAGGTGATATTACGCAAACGGACATTGGTGGCGCTATAGGTATAAACCTCTGGTAAACCATAATTTCCGGTAGACCCAATACGCTCCCAATAGTTCTGGGGAGTGACGGCGACCGTATTCTCCGCATAACCACTACCCTGTTGAACCACGGTATTCGGTACCACGAATTCGGCACGATCACCATTCACCACTGTTCCGGCGGCGTTACCCCGGGTATACAGGTTGGAGGCTGTCGCCGAATAGATGCTACCACCGATACGGAAGTCTATCAAGAAGCTCAGGTTAAAACCTTTATAAGAGAAATTATTGGTCCAACCCATCATCCAATCCGGACTCTGGTTTCCTACTTTCGACTTCTCGGTAGAGATCAAAGGCAAACCATCATCACCTACGACGATCTTTCCATAGTGAGGACTATTCTCATCGGTCACACGCATAAAGGTCTGCCCGTAGATCTCACCATAATAACCACCTACCGGAGCTACGATCTGGATAGCGTCGAACGTCTTTATATCATATAGATTCACGCCCTCGTATAATTCTTTGATCTTATTCCGGTTCAAGGAGAACTGCGCCGTAGAGCTCCAGCTCAATCCGGCGGGATTGTCTAGAATCGTACCGTTCAAGGAGATCTCCAAACCCTCGTTCTGAATGTTACCTGCGTTAATCTTACGGGAAGCATAGCCGGAGAACGGATCCATCGGTAAATCCAGTAACTGGCGGGTAGCGTTGGATTTATACCAAGCGGCATCCAAGCCCAATCGGTTATTGAAGAAACGGATATCGAAACCGGCCTCCCATGATTTAATCAACTCGCTACGTACGTCCGAGTCGTAAAGTACCTTACCCGGTTTCGCCGTCGTATTCCCGTTGGGGTCCTTGCCTACAGAGTAGAAGTTATATAATTGATACGGATCCAAGTCGTTACCTACCTCAGCGAAGGAGGCACGTACCTTAGCGAAAGAGAACCAATCCGGCATGCTTCCGCCAATCTTCGGCAACATATCTGAGATCACAAGCGATAAACTGACAGATGGATAGAAATAAGAGCGGTTGGCTTTCGACATCGTAGACGACCAATCGTTACGTGCCGTAACATCCAAGAACAGATAACCATCCCAGTTCAACTGCAACGACCCATACAAGGAATTCATACGACGGCGGATCAACTCGGAAGTGACTGTCGGCTTATTCACGCCATTATTCAGCGAGAACAAGTTCGGCACCAACAACTCTCCGGCAGAAGCGTTCATCTTATTACGCTGCTGGAGCATCAAGTTACCACCGAAAGTAACGAAGCCTCCCAGCCGATCGATCAAGTTATCCTTCCGGGCCGTAGCCAAGAAACTGAAGTTATTCTCATAGAAGGTCTCCGATCCCTCGGTATACAGACCTCTCGGACTGGTATTACCACCGGCATATACTTTCTCGCTCTTCGTCGTGGTATAATAATCCGTACCACCTCTCAACTCAATATCGAACCAATCGGTCGGGGCATATTTCAAGGAGATATTTCCTAACAAACGGTTACGGGTATCCTCGTTCTGGCGATAACGGGTCACCCAATAAGGGTTCTCCTGCGGATTCTTGGAGGCGTCATACCAAATCATATTGCCTTGCTCATCCACGTCATCCTCAAATTCGCGGATATTCAAGGAACGAGGCAGGTTATAGATCGTATTGAAAGCGTTCGAGGGATTCACGCCCTGAATCGGGCGGTTATGTGCGTTTTGATTGATATAATTCACCTTGGCATCTACTTTCCACTTTTCCGCCTCATCCAGGAAAGTAGTGGCACGCAAGGTAATATTCGTCTTGTTTAGTTTTGAGCGTGGGGTGATACTAGCATCGTCGGAACGGTTTACGGAGGCGAATACCGCTGTCCCCTTTATGTTCTGCTGGAAGCTGACACCCTCGTTAAAGGAGGTTCCGGTGCGGAAAAAAGCGTCGATATTATCATAAGTATGCAGGGGGATTTGATTGCCTCTCCAATCGGTTACCATTTGTCCCGTGGCTTTCGGTCCCCAGCTAAGGCGGGATTGGTTATCGTAAACGCCCACGGAGCCTTGTCCGAAGTCGTTCTGTAAATCAGGTTTCAGGAAAATCGTCTCGGCGGTGATACCGGCGTTGATCGTAATACCGAGTCCCTCGTTCTTACGTCCGGACTTGGTAGTGATCAAGATCACGCCGTTACCGGCACGTGAGCCATAAAGGGCGGCGGCGGAAGCACCCTTCAATACCGTCATGGACTCGATATCTTCCGGGTTGATATCCGAAAGACCGTTACCCATATCCGCTCCGGAGTTACCCCATACATCATCCACGCCACCGGTGAAGTTATCCATCGGGGTACCGTCTACGACGATCAAGGGCTGGTTGCTACCCGTCAATGAGTTATTACCACGAAGTACGATCTTAGAGGACCCTCCTACGCCATTGCTTGAACGGACGATCTGCAAACCGGAAACCTTACCGGAAAGGGAGTTCGCCAAATTCGGCTCACGGGAGGCCAAGAGGTCGTCCCCTTTCAACTCCTGCATGGCATAGCCCAAGGCTTTCTTATCTCGTTTCATACCCAAGGCAGTCACCACCACCTCATCGAGTTTCTGGGTATCTTCCACGAGTTTAACCGTAATCTCGGACTGGCCGGTATATGGGATGTCTTGCGAGGTATAACCGATAAACGATATCTGTATGATATCCCCTTTCTTCACGTTATCCAAAGTAAAATGCCCGTCCAAGTCGGTCATAGTACCATTGGTAGTTCCTTTCACGATTACGGACGCCCCGGTAACGGGTCCTAAGGCATCCTCAACTATTCCCGACACCTTTGCGTTTTGCTGGGAAATGTCAACCTTCGGAATCCCGGGCATAGGCGTGGCGTATAAGTTTCCCGAGAACCCAAGCGCCCCTACCAACAGGATTAAGCTGACTGGTCTGAATCTTTTCAACATAACTACTGTTTTTTGTTTATTTTGATAGACAATGTTTTAGTTTTTGCGTCAACGAATGTCATTTATCCTGTATAAACATAAAAAGGGCAGATATGTTTTGAGTTTAACATATACAAGAGTAACCGGAGAGAGATGAGTATCACTCCGGTATCTCAGTAAACCAGGAAGGTCGTGAGTTTAGTGACAAGTGATTTTAGGAATGGACAATATATATACTGCGTTGCCCCAATAATATATACTGCGTTGGTCAAGTAAGATATACTACGTTTATTAGAATGCCCATCATAAGCACCTTTCGACCGCAGTCGGCAGGGGCTTACGATGGGCATTGTTAGATGCTTATAATAGCGGTCGGCACAAATACACAAAAACAGGGGCTTTTGACACACCCTCTTTCATATAAATCAATGTTTAGCCCACCATAGCGGAGTAGAAATTAAATCAGCTCCACCCAATAGCTCAACAGCTTTCATATAACTATCCTTACTATTGATTTCCATATTCGCTGGATAGCGCAGACGTTCTTGATAGAATTCCCACTTACATTCCTTACAGTTAGCACGAGTAAGAGGCAACTCGTTACTAGAAACGTTATAATCTATCTCAACAGCTTGATTCTCAAAGAAAGGCAAACCTAAACGACGATGATCAGACCATGCCTCTAAAGGTAACCAAGGAACCTGTGCCAAGTATTTTTGCGAGATTATCTTTGTCAGCTTATCATTATTGACCGTACCATTCTTATAAATAGAATTTTTCGGATAAGTATAAGTAGTAGTCTTTTTCTCACCAGTATAACCATCTACATATTCAGCCGTATAAGACTTTGCTTCCGCCGTATGATCAAAAGCGACAGAAGTACCTACACGGTTATATTCCGTAGAACTCAAATAATCATTTAAGAACTCAGATACACCGTGATATTCAAAGCTAGCTGCTATACCAGCCTCATAATGAGATTTCGCACTACCAGACACGTTCCAACCATACAACGCAGCTTCAGCCAATAAGAACTCCGTCTCCCACGGCCCAAACCATACACGCTTATTCGTACTTTCACGATATATCTTGGATAAAGAAGGATAAGTCTTACTTGCTCCTGTCAATTCGCTGGTTAGCGCTGAGTATTTATCCCATTTTCCAGCAACCCAAGTATTCCAAGTATATTTCACGTTCAACTCCAAATATGTCTTATTGTTATCCTCAACATTTCCAGTAGCAGGATCCGCTAAACGAGCCTTATCAGCCAAACCGATATTAGAGAAATAAACAGTACCATCATCATATCCCGGAATATGAAACAACTTAGTAGCACGAGGATCAATCTTTGAAGGAAGAGCATCAAAGAAATAGCCTGCAGCCGGATCATTCGTAGAAACCGGTAAGTGTTTTTCTAATCGAAGGCCTAGATAATTACGAGCATCTTTCAATACCACATCCTCTTTTATCGCCGCAGGAACTTGGAAATCGATTCCTCCTAGGCCAATCATCATATTATTAATGGTGACCGAAATGGGTTGGGCATTCCAAGGACGAGACATCACACCATCAAGATCAGTCCAACCGCCTTTTTCTTGCACCTGAGCAATTTCATCTTGCGTAGTAATAAAATTATTCGTCGAAGCGGCATCCTCAAAAGCAGCCTTTGCTTTAGCTTGATCTACAGCAGATAAACGCATAGCGTAGCGCAAGCGTAATGAGTTCGCATACTTTATCCATTTAGAGGCATCACCATCATAGAAAGCATCCGTTTTCTCTGATGTAATAGCGCTCATATCCGCATTTACATCTATCTTGCCAGCGGCATCTTTCAATTCAGAAATAATAAAATCATAAATATCTTCTATACTCTTATATTCTACGATACCATCAAAAGCGTTTGCCGGAGGCACAGGACCAAAGTTATCAGCCAATTCAGAGATGACATAAGCCCGCCAAATACGAGACATCTGTAGCAAATTGTTCTCATAAGGATACTCCGGATTGGCGGCACGTTCCGTACCAATTTTCACGGCCATATTAACATTGTTCAGCCATCCCACTCCATAATCAACGCCAAAGTAGTCCGTATTATAATCATTATAATTCGCACCTGTAGCTAAACCACTACGACGTTCAAAACGAGCCGCACTTTTCCATTGATACACGAACACACGCTCTGCGATATGCGGGTTCTGCTGTGCCCCCATGATTGATTTATTCAGTAGATAAGATACTTTGATCGCACTTTCATCTACGGCATTCGGGTCTTTATTTATTTCCTCAAAGTCGTTACATGCAGTAAATAAAACGGCTAATGAAGCTAACCCTATTATTGTTCTTTTTAATGTTTTCATACTTAAAATCATCTTTCTTATTAGAAACCAACTGTTACATTAAATGTGAAAGAGCGAGAAGTCGGAGCTGCCCCATTCTCAAAACCAGTAGCATTGGAATTTGTAGCCGAAATAGATTCCGGATCAATACCTTCCAAATGATTTACAATCATCCAAACGTTATTCGCCACGAATGATACACGTACTTTCTGTAATGGGGTTTTCTCTAACCATTTTTTCTCAAAATCATAACCAACGGTAATATTACGTAGACGAATATTAGTAGCATCATATAAAAATGCCTCACCCACACCGATATTACCTCCGGCAGCACGTCCCCAGTACAATTCAGGAGTAACAGCATTAGAATTTGCCGTATAACCACCATTTCCATCAGAAGTCACTGAATTCGGAACTACAAATTCCTCACGGGTTCCATTTATAACGGTACCTGCGGCATTACCTGCCTTGTACAAATTAGCAGTGGTCGCTGAGTAAATATTTCCACCAATACGAGCATCAATCAAAAAGCTCAAAGAAATATTTTTATAAGAGAACGAGTTAGTCCATCCCAACATACAATCAGGCTGTTGATTCCCCAGATAATAATCATCTGAAGTAACTAATGGTAAACCTTGAGCATCTACAATAATTTTACCAGCATGTTCCCCACTTTCAACACGTTGGAATTTTTTACCATAAATATCGCCATAATAACTACCCGTACGGGCTACAATCTTTAAATCATCAAAAGTCTTGATGCCATATTCATTTACTCCTTCATACAAATCTATGATTTTATTTTTATTGAAGGAAGCATTCAATGTTGTTTCCCAATTTAAGCCTCTAGGATTCTGCAAAATAGTACCATAAAGCATTAATTCCACACCTGAATTTTGAATATTACCTGCATTGATCTTACGTTTGGAATAACCAGAAAATGGATCCATTGCCAAATCTAGCAATTGGCGGGTAGCATTAGATTTGTACCAAGCCGCATCAATACCTAATCGATTATTGAAAAACTTCAAATCAATACCGGCTTCCCAAGATTTAATCAACTCTGAACGTACAGAAGAATCATATAAAGTAGTTCCTAGAGCTGCAGTTGGGTTACCATTTGGATCTTTATCAACCTTGAATACAGTATACAATTGATATGGATCAAGGTCATTACCTACTTCCGCATAAGAAGCACGAACCTTAGCGAAACTCATCCATTCCGGCATTGTACCGCCAACCTTTTCCACCATATCTGAAATAACACCAGATAAGCTAACCGAAGGATAAAAATAAGATTGGTTTTCTTTACTCATAGTGGAAGACCAGTCATTACGAGCCGTAATATCCATAAACAGCCAGCCATCCCAGTTCATTTGCAAAGAACCGTAAATAGAATTCATCTTGCGCTGTACATCTTCAGATGTATGCGTCATATTATTCTTGTCAGCGGCATTAGACATCGCAAATAGATTCGGGATCAATAAATCACCCGTACCAGCCTCTAATTTCTTACGGCGTTGCATCATCAAGTTTCCACCCACGGTCACAAAACCACCAAACTTGCTAAAAAGGTTATCTTTCTTAAAGGTAGTCAAGAAACTATAGTTGTTCTCATAAAAAGTCTCCGACTTCTCAGAGTAACGCCCTTTCGGATTCACATTACCACCAGAATATACCTTATTTGTAGTCGTAGTCGTATAATAGTCCGTACCGCCTTTTAGCTCGAGGTTCCACCAGTCCGTTATCTTATAAGAAAGAGAAATTGTACCTAACAAACGATTACGAGAGTCTTGATTTGTTCTATAATCTTTAATCCAATACGGATTTTCTTGGGGAGTACTCTCGGTATCCCACCAAATCATATTTCCATTTTCGTCCAAACAGTTCTCCAGATCCCTAATATCCAGCGATCGTGGTAAATTATAGATCGTACTAAAGGCATTCGATTGGTTAATACCTTGGATTGGACGATTCTTTGCGTTATTATTTAAATAGTTGGCTTTTGCATCTAATTTCCATCTTTTATCCGGACCGAACTCGCTTGTTCCACGCAAAGTAAGAGACGTTTTATTTAATGATGCACCCGGAACGATGCCCTTATCATCAGAGCGATTAATTGAGGCGAATACCGCCGTCCCATCATAGCTCTGCTGAAAAGATACACCTTCATTGAATGAAGTTCCTTTCTGGAAATAAGCATCTATATTATCATAAGTATACATCTGGACTTTCTGCCCATCCCAGCGATCAATTGTTACGGAACCATCGGCAACAGGCCCCCAGCTTGAACGGTCTTTCACATTATATATGCCATTTGTACCCTGACCATACGTATTCTGTAATTCTGGTTTCAAAAACATGCTTTCCACTGTAACTCCGGCATTTACAGTAATACCTAATCCACTTTGCTTTTTACCCGATTTCGTCGTAATCAAAATTACGCCATTACCTGCACGAGAACCATATAACGCGGCGGCTGAAGCTCCTTTCAACACGTTCATGGATTCGATATCTTCCGGGTTGATATCTGACAAACCATTACCCATATCCACGCCGCTATTACCCCAAGCATCATCAACTCCTCCAGTAAAGTTATCCATTGGAATACCATCGACAACAATCAACGGCTGATTAGATCCAGTTAATGAATTATTACCACGCAATACAATTTTTGAAGAACCGCCAGGGCCACTACTAGAACGAACTACCTGCAAACCCGATACTTTACCAGATAACGCATTCGCAATATTACTTTCCCGTGCATTTACAAGTTCGTCTCCTTTCAATTCTTGCGTAGCATATCCCAACGCTTTCTTCTCACGCTTGATACCCAAGGCCGTAACCACGACCTCATCCAATTTCTGGGTGTCTTCCGCTAATTTGATAACGCCTACCGGCTTACCGGTATACGTAAGCTCCATGGTGGAGTAACCAATGAATGAGATTTGGATTACATCACCATTCTTGACGCCATCCAAGGTGAAATTACCGTCCATATCGGTAATCGTTCCATTAGACGTTCCTTTCACGACAACAGACGCTCCGGTCACTGGGCCGAAATCATCTTCCACTGTACCTGTTACTTTCCCGTTTTGCTGGGAGATAGAGGTACCTTGCTCAACAGGTGCGATGTTGGCATACATGCTTCCCGAGAAGCATAACGCACCCGCACATAGAATTAAGCTGACAGGTTTAAAGTTTTTCAACATAACTGATGGTTTTATTGATAAATAATTAGACAATGTCTTGGCGAAACATTTGTCTTTTAAAATTATTCACATACATACACTCACTCCTGAGTTCTAGCGTAATTAAGTTCAAATAAAAAATGGGCTAACTATCGGAGTCCTACATGAACTTTTCTTAAGTAGAAGTTGTTTTATTTAGTTGGCGCCAAAATACCTAGCACATTTTATATCGGAGGCAAAGATATGAAATATTCATTACATTGTGTTATTATAATTAAATAAATCCTCCCTTATTTTTTATGTTTTACAATATAAAATTAGAAATATAAACGATTTTAAGTTAAAATCGACTTGAGTTCATGTAGAACTAAGTATCTGCGGTAAGATATGAAATTACAGTAATTCAAGCGTTTTTTCAGAATATAAAAGCAAGCCAGCTTCATCGGCAAAGTAAGTTAACTTGCTTTGGTATTTCAGTTAACTTACTTTGTCAATGAAGCTAACTGTATTTTTATGATCTTTTTCGGTTATTCTTTGTCTGTTTCGATTTTGTATACAATTGATGTGTTTTTGTGCGCTTTTAGTTTAGTTATGCATTTAATAGTTAATTTTTTATTATATAATTTTGTCTTGTGTTTTTTTATGATTTCCTTGGTTAGCTGTTAGCACCAATTGATATATAAGGTTTGATGGCTAATAGAAGAGGGGGTAAGGAAAGAAAAATATCAAACGAATATACTTGGGACCTTAACGGACAGAACAAAATATAATATTATTCTGTTGATTGTTGTTGGAGGTAAGATTTCGTATTCCCTTAATTTATAAGAGTATATGCAAGAGAATAGGTATAATACATGTGATCGTTTTTTAGGCGGATTAGAAAAAGACTTTATTATTACGGAACAGATTGAAGATAGTCCATTGACTTCAGAACCTTCTTTTTTGGATTACGGGATAATAGCAGTATGTAATAGAGGTAGTGCGATCATTCATTTGCTTGATAATAAGCATGTATGGAATAAGAATGAATTGATTTTCTTATTTCCGAGACAGTTATGCTCAATGCGGAACGTGAGTGAGGACTTCTCGGCGAAGTTTATCATCATACCACATGTACTACATGGGGATGTATTAAGTTCCTTACGTCATTTTGATCCGGGATTTCATTTTTTCGTGAAGGATCATTTTTACTATAATATAGAGGATAATAATGGTATTGAGCGTTTTCAATCATTTTGCAAATTGATAGAGAATGAGCTTGAGCGGTATCGGGGTAATGGGCTTCTGAGGGAGCGGATTATATGTTACTTGGGGATTTTTTACATGGATGTTTACGACTATTATGTGAAAGTGCGTAAGAAAATCCCTTTCAGGACTAGTTTGAGAAAAGAGCAATTGATCTATGATTTCTGTAGTCTCGTGGCAGAGAATTTCAAGAATCACAAGAATGTTGGATTTTATGCGGATAAATTGAATATAACGACAACTTATTTAAGTGCGATCATGAATGAAAGGTGTGGCATTTCAGCCAAGGAGTTTTTATCTATCTATATAGTGTTAGAGGTAAAGTCGTTGCTACGTGACTCTCGATTAAATATACAGGAGATCGCTATATTGACTAATTTTCCGTCTCAATCGACATTGAATCGCTTTTTTCGTCAACGGACGGGAATGACTCTTTCTCAATATCGAAAATATATATTTTCAACATGATTATGTTTGATTTTCATATTATTTCTATAACTTTAAACTTCTGCTGCAATCGTTATTATCGTTCATTTGTTGTATAAATAACAGAGGAGATTGCTTGATTGATTTAAAGTAGGGAATTAGTGGTTATAATTTAATATGACGATGGGACAATGTAATAAAATGCTAGAGGAAATGAGCTTTAATGCCCTATTCCAGAAATTACCTGTTGGAATTGAAGTTTATGACGAGAGGGGGCAGCTAGTGGATCTCAATAGGACGGACGAGAATTTGTTCGCTATAAGCCGGAAGGATATTATGGGAATAAATCTTTTCGAGAATCCTAATTTTCCAGAGGACAAGATCGCTCGTCTGAAACAGGGAGAAATGGTTGTGTTCGATTGTAATTATGAATTTGATAATATACAAACGAATGAGTACTATAACATAGACCCAAAAAAGGAAGGTATAAATTTACGTCTGTCTATTAAATGTGTGCCGTTGAAAGGAGAGGCTGAAGATATCTGTGGATATGTACTAATGTTTACGGATGAGACGGAAGAATATCAAAAGTCGGAGAAAGTAGAGGAACTGTTCACGAAGTTGAAAACGGTTATGCGTTGCAGTGATTCCTTGCTGTGGGAATATGATGTTAAAACCGATAAGATGCATATCGATCTGGATTTACGTGTTTTAGGTAATAAATCCAGATTGAGAGCAAGTAACTTGACAACGAAAAAAGATTTTTGTGAGATCGTACATCCGGAAGATCGGGAAAGGGTACTTGTACAAGGCTTTGAAAAGATTGTTACGGGTGAGATCGGTGAATATAGTATTCAATACCGACAGCTTTTTGAGGGGCAATATGTTTGGGTGAGAGCGTATGCGTACCCTTATAAATATGATGAGGCGGGAAGACCAGCGAAAATCCTTTATTACTTGATGGACATAACGGATGAGATCGCCATGCAAGATAAATTGCGCTGGGTGGAACGAGAGCGTCAACGGAAAGAATATGAGTTAGCTAAGGCTAAAGAGGCGAATCGGCTTAAGTCTATGTTCTTGGCGAATATGAGTCATGAGATCCGTACGCCTTTAAATGCTATTGTTGGTTTCGCGAATATACTGGCAGAGACCAAGGAGATAGAGGAGGAGGAACGAGAGTTTTATGTGGATATCATTGACAAGAATAGTGAATTGCTTCTGCAATTGATTGAGGATATCCTTGATTTCTCAAAGATTGAGGCGGGAACCTTTGACATTACGAAGAGAAATTTCGATTTTAAGGAGATCTGTGAGGAAACCTATGCGGTACATGCCTTGAAGATTCCGAAAAACGTTCGATTTGTTTTCGATCGGGGCTCACAACCCGTGACTGTTTTCTCAGATCCGAAACGAGTCGTGCAGGTTATTTCTAATTTCTTGACAAATGCGATTAAGTTTACTTCGGAAGGTGAGATCAAATTAGCCTATAAGGTATCGAAAGATGAAATACGAGTTTCGGTCTCGGATACGGGAATGGGAATCTCGGAGGAAGATTGTAGAACTATATTCGATCGCTTTGTTAAGTTGAACGCTTGCAAACAAGGTACCGGATTAGGATTGGCGATTTGCAAAAATATTATCGAGAAACTAGGGGGACGAATCGGGGTAGAATCTACATTGGGAGTAGGTTCCACTTTTTGGTTTACCTTGCCTTTGAAGGAGATTAAAGAGAATGAACCTAAGTTCTAAGGGGATATATATTGTTTACGGATATGTTTTAAAGCATAGTTTTGTTAAATCTGGTTAAGTAAATGAGATTTGCAAATAAAATATTATGCTACATAACATAAAACCTCTATATTTGCACTGTGTTTTTCATGGTATTAGATTTAAGGTTAACAATTGAGA
>ENA-ORNR01003162-ORNR01003162.1-human-gut-metagenome-genome-assembly--contig:-NODE-3162-length-12595-cov-3.492903_pt1 | contig 12595 bp, 6 predicted proteins | sample MGYA00242114_ERZ509020 | MGnify/ENA primary metagenome ERZ509020 (study PRJEB26280, sample SAMEA2338758) | human gut metagenome | biome: human gut; feature: human-associated habitat; material: faeces...
GGAAGTATTTAGGTATTCATCCAATTTATCATTGCGGAATAAATTGATGAACATCTTGGAAATGCTGCTTTTATTTATGAGAGGATTTGCATCGCTGGCTTTTATTAGTTCATTAGCGAGTTGTTTAGAGGTATCATCATCTAATTTTGTGTTTTTCCTAATGTACGATGCTAAATCATTATATGCTCGTTTTAATCTCTTAGAGAGATTATCTTGCCCTTTAGTCATCTCTTCAATGTCTAATGAATAGTTGTCATTAAACATTTTAAGAATTTTATCACCGAGTTCTTTGGTATTTAAATTAACATTATAGTTTGTAAGAATCCTATGTAATTCGTTCAACAAAGCAATCTCTGTAAGATTGGAGTTGTTTTCTATTTCTTCAAGTCGTCGTCTTGTGGATGTAGATAAATCAAATTTTTTGGGCTTATTATTATCTACCACGTAGATATCTCCTTTTTCATTCAATCTACCAATCAAGTTTTCGTAATAAGGCCTATCGAATCTATTGCAAAAAGTAGAATTTAACGCAGTAAAGACTTCATCCGTTGTGGATATCCCTTTCTCGTAAAAATGGAATAGAATAAAAGAAATTATAAAGTTTACTTTTATAGCTCCTATATCTTTACTGACAGATAAGTGATCAAATAAAATCTTTGTATTACGGTCTAATTGCAATGATTCGTTTGGGAATGCTCTACGATATACTTTACGAATTACGTCTTGCATTGATTTGTATTCGGCCACTAATTCTCCTAACCTATAATTATCATAAATATTTAGATCAATATTGTAATCAACTTCAGCCGTGCGCTTCAATTCATTCTTTTTTTCTCCAGAAATATGATGACTACAATAGAAGTCCAGCTTGCTAAGATATGCATATTGAGCAACATTGTCGTGGGCTTTAATAACATCTTCTATTATTTTTTTAGGCAGTTCTTTAGATTGCACAGTAATTTGTATATTACGCTTGATTTCTTTTCCATCAACGATGATTGAATCATCTGTAGCTGAAACTGTTTCAGCCTTGTCATATTTACCCTGTGATGAATCATACTTTAATAAGTGTGCTAACATTTTTGGGCTTGTTAAGTCGTTGATAGCTACTACCTCGTATCCCTCAGCTCCAAACATCTGTCTGAAAGCAAGACGTCCGATACGACCAAATCCGTTGATTGCTACTCTTACTGCCATTTTAATTCCTCCTAGAATTGTAAAAAGTATTTTTAGGGACATGCCCTAAGATGCTTTTATTATAGCGAATAATTCTCAAAGGTTCAAGTACTTTATTTGCGTTTGTTAAAATTTTCACTAAATATTTTCATTTACACACATTTTTTATCATTCTTCACAATTTTTCTCTTTAGATATTGCACTTTATTATAATCTCGGCTACACTTAATTAATTGCTGTAATTCGCACTTTCCGGCAGCCAGCAGCAGACAATTATAAATCATATAACTTATATAGTTTTTTAACAACAATACATCAGTTTTACGGAGGTATTTATATGTGGGATCAGCACATGCACTGCATGTTTTCGGGTGACAGCGATGCCGACCCGGTATTGATGATAAAATCAGCAATCAACAAAGGGCTGGATGGCATCTGCTTTACAGACCATCTGGACTATGACTATAAAGAGGAGCCTGGGCTTTTCGACCTTGATGTAGCAGCATATGAAAAGCGCATCAAAAGACTTGCAATTGTTCTTAAAGAAAAGGGCTGCCCGTTAAATATCCACTGGGGCATTGAAATCGGTTTACAGCCTCATATTACAGACAAAAATAATGAGGTCACCAAAAAATATCCGTTTGACCTCGTGATTGGCTCAAGCCATGTAGTAAACGGCATTGACCCATACTACCCTGTATTTTACAAAGGCAAGACAGAGTACGAAGCCTACACCGAATACTTTGAATCGATACTTGACAATCTGCACTCCGGCGCGGATTTTGATGTGTACGGTCACATCGACTACGTGGTCAGATACGGTCCTGACAAAAATAAATACTATTCATATGAAAAGTATGCCGACATAATTGATGCTATATTAAAGGAAATTATCTCCCAGGGAAAAGGCATCGAGCTCAATACCGCCGGCTTTAAATACGGGCTTGACCACCCAAATCCGACCGAGTCGGTGTTAAAGCGCTATCACGAGCTTGGCGGGGAAATAATCACAGTCGGAGCAGATGCCCACAAGCCCGAGCATGTGGCATATGATTTTGACAAGGTTTCAAATATCCTCAAGGATGCCGGGTTTATGTACTATACAGTATTTGAAAACCGCGTTCCTGCTTTCATCAAATTATAGCCCAGCCTTAAAAGCCTTACAGTTATCATTCTATCTAACTATTAAACCTCACATGCATTCGCAAATGTCAAAAATAGGAGCCACCTGATCTACATTTTACATCAAGTGGCTCCTAAAGCATTGGTTCCGTAAGCTTCACTATATAACCTCCAAGTTCCGCTTTCGCTATATGAATTTATTTTGGCATTTCCATATTGCTTTGCTATAAATCTGATTCTGTTTATAACAGGATTCTTATTCTTTTAGCTTAGCTATGGACCTCTACCCTTCTTCATAAAATCACTCCTTTTGGTTACATTATCTATGTAAACTCTTATGAGAGATTCTATCTTTCACTTTTAATCTACAAGAACTTTTTCAACGATATTATTTATTTGCTAATATATCTGTGCGATTACTGCTCTTCGGCTCGCCCTACAGATTTAAATATTCCGTTCAATCATCCTTATAGTACTTTGACTTAAATTATGTAATCCCCATTGGACTGTACCTCCTGTGTTTTATTTTTGTTCCTTTCGTATCTCTTTTTGTTGATTTAAGATTACACTAATTTCACCTATTTGTCAATATGTTTTTTGATAATTTTTATTTATATTTTAAATTGTCTGATATTTTATATATTTTTTGTTTTGTTTACACATTTCTTGCAATTCAATCACATGATTAAAGGGGGCAAAATGCCTTTGCCCCCTCATGCCGTCATTTATCATTTATTATTTATCATTCTTCATCCTGTAATCAATACACCTGTTCAGGTAATCGACATAATCCGGATTCTTGCACATACCCTTGCCTGCCACGTCGGAAATCTTTGCCACATCCATGCCGTTACACTTTGTGGTCTTCATAACTATGTTGAGTGCTTCCTCATCAGTGTCATTGCTGATAAAGGTTCCTATACCGAATGCAACCTTTGCCTTATCCTTGAAATAATCATACAATGCAGTCGCACGCTCGAAATCCAGGCTGTCGCTAAACAAAAGTGTCTTTGTCCTTGGATTGATTCCCAGACTGTTGTAGTGGGCTATCATCTTGTCTCCCCACTCGTACGGATCTCCGCTATCATGACGCACTCCCGAAAAAAGTGTCGCATAGGTGAGCTGAAAATCACGCAGGAAGCAGTCTGTTGTTATGGTATCAGTAAGCGCAATACCGTTTAATATACCATACTCCTTAACCCATGCATCGAGTGCGTACCAGTTTGAATATGCCGGATTATGCTTGTGATTGCCCTGTCCTGTACACATAATCCACTCATGAGCCATTGTTCCCACCGGCTTTAAATTGAATTTCTTTGCAAGATATACGTTTGATGTACCAATAAAGTGTGAGTCTGCAGGCAGCTCAACCTCTGCGATTGCCTTTACAGCCATCTCCTGCGCCTCAGCAGACAGACGGCGTCTTAGTCCAAATTCACTGAAATCGCTAAGCCTGTAGGTATCCTCCTCGAGCAGACGCACCTTCTCATCAAGCCTGCGCTTAAACTGCTTAAGCAGCACATCATAATCATATGCCATACGGAAGTACACTTCATTTACAATAGCAAGCACCGGAATCTCATACATCGTAGTATTGAGCCACGTGCCGGCTGCATCGATTGCCAGCCCACACGGTGCATCTGTTGTGATGGTAAACTCCTCATATCTTGGCTGCCAGAGTCTTAAAAAATCAACATATGTGCCCTTTATCCAGGTGATGTTATCAAGATATTCAAGCTCCTCCTCCGTAAAACGAAGCTGACAGAAGGCCTGCACCTGTTCCTTTATCTCCTCGACCATCTCATCTGTAAAATGCACGTCTTTATTTCTGCACTTGAAGGTCCAGGTCGTTTTATAGCTTGTGAACTGATGGAAAATCGTCTGTCCCATGCTGAATTTATACATATCAGTCTCAAGAAGGCTGTTTATTATTTGTGGCAATCTCATCTGTTTTATGTCCTCTTTTCTTTCAAACCATTTACTACCGGTAATTTTAGTCTTGATTTTACCACTGCAACTATCAAATATCAAGCAGACGCACGTGTTTAATTATCTTCAATTTATTTTCTTTTCCGTCAACATATTCACTGGTTCCAAAATAAAAACTCCCATGAAAGCCACTAACCGTGACCTCCATGGAAGCTTAATTGTTTATATTGCAGAGATAATAACCCAATAAATATATAAGATATTGTAATTATTCAGTTATGAATTATTTAAAATATTTCACACCGCTCTCGAATATCTTCATATCCTGCTCTCCGTAGATATTGATTGCTACAGATTCGCCACGGCGCTCTGAGTGAGCCATCTTGCCGAGGATTCTTCCGTCAGGAGATGTGATACCCTCGATAGACATGTATGAGCCGTTTACGTTCCACTCCTCATCCATTGATACATTTCCGTCCAGATCAACATACTGTGTGGCAACCTGTCCGTTTTCAAAGAGCTTATCAAGCCACTCCTTCGGTGCTACGAAACGTCCCTCGCCATGTGATGCCGGATTGCAGTAGGTCTGACCAAGCTTAGCCTGTGCAAGCCATGGGCTCTTGTTTGAAACAACCTTTGTATACACCATCTTTGAGATGTGGCGGTTGATTGTATTGTATGTGAGTGTAGGTGACTGTGCATCCTGCTGTCTGATCTCTCCATATGGTACAAGTCCAAGCTTGATAAGTGCCTGGAAACCGTTACAGATACCAAGTGCAAGTCCATCTCTCTCATTAATGAGCTTTTCAACAGCCTCTGTCATCTTTGCATTTCTAAATGCTGTTGCAAAGAATTTAGCTGATCCCTCAGGCTCATCTCCTGCTGAGAATCCACCAGGGAACATGATAATCTGAGATTTGTCGATTGCCTTTACAAACTCATCAACCGAATCACGGATATCCTCTGCTGTGAGGTTCTTGAATACCTTTACGATTGTGTCAGCGCCTGCTCTTTCAAATGCCTTAGCACTATCATACTCACAGTTTGTTCCAGGGAATACCGGAATAAATACTGTAGGCTTAGCCACTTTATTCTTGCATACATAGATATTCTTTGCATCGTAGAGACCGCTATTTACCTTGCTTGTATCGTCTGTTGCCTTTGTATGGAAAACTCCCTCAAGCTTTGCTGTCCATACCTTGACAGCCTCCTCAACAGGAAGCACCATATCGTCACACTCGATAGTCTGCTTATCGTTTACATAGCCGACTACAGAGGCTGCATCTGAAATACCTGCTGCATCAATTACCTCTCTGACCTTTGAAAGTGCATCAACAGGAACCTCAGCTACGATATTACCAAAGCCCGGTGCAAAGAGTGTATCGCTTGTCACCTCATCCTCGATTGTTACACCAAGCTTGTTACCAAATGCCATCTTTGATACTGCTGCGGCAAGACCTTTTCCGTCAAGTGCATATGCTGAAACAATTGCACCATCCTGGATAAGATTTCTGATTGCTGTATAAAGTGTCATAACCTGATCATATTTTGGAAGATCAAACTCATCCTTATCTATTGTAAATAGAACAAGCTGGTTGCCCTCCTTCTTGAGCTCAGGTGTGATGATATCCTTTTCCTTTGCCACATCCACTGCAAATGATACGAGTGTAGGCGGTACATCAATATCATTGAATGTACCTGACATGGAATCCTTTCCACCGATTGAAGGAAGTTCGAAGCCAATCTGAGCATCATATGCTCCGAGGAGTGCTGCAAACGGCTGGCTCCAGCGCTTTGGATCCTCGTTCATTCTGCGGAAGTACTCCTGATATGTCATACGGATTTTGCTGTAATCTCCGCCTGCTGCAACGATTCTTGAGATAGACTCAAGCACTGCATATATAGATCCGTGGTATGGGCTCCATGATGAAAGATATGGGTCGAAGCCGTAAGCCATCATTGTTACTGTATCGCATTTACCCTTTAATACAGGAAGCTTTGCAACCATTGACTGTGTCTCTGTGAGCTGGTAACGTCCACCATATGGCATATATACACTGCCTGCTCCGATAGAGCCGTCGAACATCTCAACAAGTCCCTTCTGTGAGCATACGTTAAGGTCTTCAAGCTCTGCCTCCCAGGCACCCTTCATATCTCCTGCCTCAACCATCCTGGCTACAGCAGGTGTGCTGATTTTGTCCAGATAATTGTCACTCTCGCAAGGCATCTCAACCTCAACATCTGTCTCCTGATGAGCTCCGTTTGTATCAAGGAATGCACGAGAGATATTTACTACCTCTTTGCCTCTCCACTCAAGCACAAGTCTTGGATCCTCTGTAACTACCGCAACCTCTGTTGCCTCGAGATTTTCCTCCTTTGCGTATGCAAGGAACTGCTCAACATCAGAAGGCGCAACTACAACTGCCATACGCTCCTGTGACTCTGAGATAGCAATCTCTGTTCCGTCAAGACCTGCATATTTCTTTGGTACCTTGTCAAGCTCTATGCGAAGTCCGTCAGCAAGCTCTCCGATAGCAACAGAAACTCCGCCGGCACCGAAATCGTTACATTTCTTGATGATATGGCTGACCTCTTCTCTTCTGAAAAGTCTCTGAAGCTTTCTCTCTGTAGGTGCATTACCCTTTTGTACCTCAGCTCCGCATACTGATGTAGACTTTGTATTGTGTGCCTTTGATGAACCTGTAGCACCACCGATTCCGTCACGTCCTGTGCGTCCTCCGAGGAGAATGATTTTATCTCCCGGATCTGAGTTAAGTCTCTGGACAGCACGTCTTGGAGCCGCACCCATAACTGCACCGATCTCCATACGCTTTGCAACATAATTTGGATGGTAAACCTCCTTGACATAGCCAGTTGCAAGTCCGATCTGGTTTCCATATGAGCTGTATCCGTGAGCAGCCTCTCTGACAAGCTTCTTCTGTGGAAGCTTTCCTTCAATTGTCTGTGAAACCGGTACTGTAGGATCTGCTGCACCTGTTACACGCATTGCCTGATATACATATGTACGTCCTGACAATGGATCTCTTATAGCACCGCCAAGACATGTTGCAGCACCACCAAATGGTTCAATTTCTGTAGGATGATTATGTGTTTCATTCTTGAAATTAACAAGCCACTCTTCTTCCTTGCCATCTATAGTTACAGGAACTACTATACTGCATGCATTAATTTCATCTGATTCTTCCTGGTCGTTAAGCTTGCCTTCTGCCTTTAACTTCTTCATTGCCATAAGGGCAAGATCCATAAGGCATACAAATTTATCTTTTCTCCCCTTATAAATCTCTGCTCTGTCAGAAAGATACTTCTTATATGTATCTTCCATAGGTTTTCTGTAAAAACCATCTTTGAACTTAACATCTTTAAGTTCTGTCGCAAATGTTGTATGACGGCAGTGGTCTGACCAATATGTATCAAGCACTCTTATCTCCGTCATAGAAGGGTCTCTTTTTTCTTCGTTTTTAAAATATTCCTGTATAAAGATGAAATCTTTAAATGTCATGGCAAGTCCAAGTGAATCATATAACTCCTTCAAATCTGCCTCTGCCATATCTTTAAATCCGTCAAAAATAATTACATCAGCAGGAACCTTGAATTCTGTAACGAGTGTATCAGGTATCTTGCTGTCAGCTTCTCTTGAATCAACAGGGTTAATGCAGAGTTCTTTAATCTTTTCTTTCTGCTCATCTGTCAATGTTCCACTGATTACATAAGTTGTAGCTGTCTTAATGACCGGTATTTCATTTTCATTAAAAAACTTTACACACTGTTCTGCTGAATCCGCTCTCTGGTCAAACTGTCCCGGAAGATACTCAACCGAGAATACATAATCATCATTGCCTGATTCAAACTGCATCTCATATACATCATCTACCGGTGGTTCTGAAAATACAGTTGTAAGTGCTTTCTTATAAGTGTCATCTGACAGATTTTCAATGTCATATCTTATAAGAACTCTTACACCGGTAACAGTCTTAATACCGAGATAATCTGTTATCTCATCATAAAGTTCCTTTGCTTTAACAGCATACGGTTTCTTCTTTTCAACAAAAACTCTCTTAACGCCGCTCATCATAATCCTCCTGCTAACCTTTGTATGATTAGAATATTTATTGCCGGATAACCGATACAATAATAAAATTTATATTAACACATTTATTTGTATTTAACAATCCCACCATTAGTTAGAAATATCAGATTTTATTCATGCATTCTTCGTATAATTTTGTATACTACCTGATTTCCCATAACTGTAGGTGCTGTATGTGCAAAAAATACAATTCCGTCTGTCTGTGATACAATCTGCGACTTCACAAAACCCTCAAACGGATCTATTACTTCACCTATTATATCTCCGTGGAATACCGGATCCCCCGGTGATTTCAGTCTCCTGTAAAAACCACCGTCATAAGTCTTTACAGCAAGAAGCTCATGCTCGTTAATCACGCTTGCTATATAGCCGCTGTGATTATTATATTTTAAAATTCCCATTCTTGTAAGGAATCTAAGAACAGACGATACTGCCTGTCTTGCCGATTTATCATCAATCGTGTCCGTCGCATTGGTATATATCGAAAAGGCATTAGTTCCGTTCATCTGCCAGCTGTAATTAAGTGTAGCCGTATCCATTGGCTTAGGCTTTCTGATAACAACATATTGCAAGCCGAAAAGATTTGCAAGACTTGCACTCTGATACCCCGTCTCCATCATCCTTACATGCGGAATAAAATCACCCGGCATATAAAAACTTGCAAACTGAATACCGTAATTGTATCCTTTAACATTCTCAAACAGTGCTGCAGCAATCTGTTTTGTCGTATCGCCCTGTGCATCTCCCGGAAATGTTCTGTTAATATCAATATTGTCAATAGCCCAGAATCTTTTTCCTACATTCATCGAATATTTATTTACCGACGGAATCACAAGAATCTCATGATTATGTGTAATCGAACCATGTGCCTCAAGTTCTTTTAATGCATTAATAAGAAGAGAACAGATATAGAGCTGCTGCATCTCATTGCCACGCATTGCACCCACTATACATGCTGATTTCTCTCCGCCTCCGAATCTGTATCCTTCTATCTCAAAATCTTCCCTGTATAATCCTTTTAATGTATATAAAACTTCTTTTCTCAAATCTTACTCCTGCTTTCTTCCACCATATACACGGGCAATTAATGCTCCCTTGTAAACAACCGGGTGTTCCCTTAACGAAAATATTATGCCATCAGTAGGCGACTCTATTCGCTGGATTACTTTTCCAGTTATAGGTTCTATAATATCTCCTATATGTGTTCCCATTCCTATCGTTCCCATAGAATTAATGGATGAAACAAATATTCCGCTTCCCGCAGCAGATATGAAACTCACCTGTCCTTCCGTTGAAACTATAGAATTCCTGACATTTACAGGTGCATCATCCCATACTTCAAGCTCTGTCATTAGATTAAATATACCTTCAATAAGCTGCTGACAGTATTCATTATTAATTCTGTGTCCAACTCCCATCTCAGCAACAAGTGTCGGAACTCCCATATTATTAAGGCTGTATGCAAGTGTTGCATCAAGAACTGTCTTAGAAGAATATATCCATATAAAATCAGCATTCAGCTTTTTTGCATATGGCAGAAGCTTATCTTTATTTTCCTCTGTCATTCTAAGCTGTGGCATTTCTTTTAAGAATATATTGCTTGAATGAATATCAAGGCAGAAATCACTGCCTATAATATCATCAATCAGACCGGCAGCAGTATATTCAGCTACTGCACCATTATTATCTCCCGGAAAGACTCTATTCATATCAAGGTCAAACATCGGAATTCCTCTTGACCCCATATCAATTCCCAACGGATTAACATCCGGATATATATCAACTATTCCTTTTAGTTTTTCCGGATACATCTGTACCTTTTTTATTATCTCATAGCAGATATACTGCCCGTCAAGTTCATCACCATGAGTGCCTGTAACTATAGAAATCCTCTTTTCTTTTCCTGTCATATTTTCAGGCTCAAGACGGTTCTTTTTTATAACAAGCCTTTCATGTACCGGCAAATCTACCGAAACTACTTCCTGTATCATATAAACTCCAATTCTGCTGCCGCAAAGCGGCCGTTAATCTTTACTCATCATCGCCCAGTTCAATAATTCTCATTGCATCCCCGCCTCTTCTTAGAAGGATATGGTTTCTTTCCGTCTGGGCATCATATATAACATTTTCCGCATAAATCCTCACGCCCGGATATAATGTCTTATAAACTTTTACTCCCGAAACTGTCGCTTCTTTTATGAGGTCAAAAAGCTGCTTATTTTCTTCCTGAAGTTTGGCTTTCTGCGAATTTTTTATTATCTTTGACTGTATAATTTTATTATAATTTTCCCTGTCAAATCTTTCCGGTGCGGCTTCACGCAGCCTTTCATACTTATGTGTAACAATTTCAAGCGTATCTATCTCAGCTGTAATTTCTTTTAACTTCACAAGCGTATCCTGATAATCTTTATGTACCTGCTTTGCAGCACCTATTCTTACAATCGTAGAAACATTTGACGAGTTACCGATTGATGCTGACTCAACACCAAGCATTCCTGTTACATCGCCACCATATATGACGCCTTTGCTCCCCGAAACAATAACCTTTCCTTTTGCTGATATTTCACAGTTAAGAATCGAATTAGAATATACATTGCCATCACAGTAAACACGCAGATTTTCAAGAAAGCTCGCTGTGACATTGCCTTTTGCCTCTATCTTGGCAACGCCTTTTCCGTTAGAGCCTTTCTTTAAAATAATATCTTTATCCGCTTTTATGACAGCACCTTCAACGAAGCCGCCAACCGTAACATTTCCTTTTGCAGTAACAGAAACCCCACTTATAACATTACCGCTTATTTCAACATCACCGTTAAAATCAACATTACCTATATTAAGATCAACATCACCTTCTATCTGCAAAACCCCAATAACATTAAGGTCCGTATTCCTGTATTCAACTTTTCCGTCAATAGCTGAATAATATGTATTGCCATCCTCCGATACGGTAAATCCTTTTCCTCTTAACTTTGTCTTAGGTTTGCCCGGTTTTGGCACAAGAAGCTTACCCCTTACGTCATATCCAAACACACCTTTTGTAGGAGGTATATATTCTGCAAGCTTGTCTCCTTCGCTCACAAGTTCATAAAGTCTCAGATTATAATAATCGACCGAACCATCTTCACGTATTACTGGCTTGTTACTGACATCTGTATTAAAAAATAATTGATATCTTGCATCTTCACCGTCTTCAACATGTTTTCCTTCTGCCACCGTTTCCATACTGTTATATCTTTTTTCCGATAAAATTCTGTGGATAAGTTCATCATTGATTCCCATTTTTACACCGGCATCTGCCAATGCTTTTTTAACATCTTCATAACCATAACAGATTTCCGTTCCCGGATTTTTAAGGCAGATATATGCAGTCATACAGTCATCAGCAATAGATACCAGGATGTCTTTATTTAATTGTTCAAGTGAATCTTTACTTGTATTATCCATACCTGCCACCACCTTTTACTTTAAACTCCGTCTTATCTTGCACATCTGCTCTGCACTTAAATTCTTATCAAGAATAGGCGAGACATCAAGATTATCCTCAAGGCCAAGCCTTATCTGTCTCATCTGTTCTGCACTGTAATCTGTATCCGCATACAGGCTTACATCAAGTCCTTTTTCAAGTCCAGCAAGAATCTCTTTTGACTGATTCTCATCCGGCTGTCTCGGTGCTTCAGGAACCTTACCCTCACGCCAGTCTTTTATCTGGAGTGCCTCAACAAATGGGTCACCGTATTCCTCAACATCAAGCCCGTCTTTTAATGCCAGCCTTATCTGTTCCATCTGTGTCGATGAAAATCCCGTCATTGAGTATTTTGAAACATCCACTTTTTGTTCAAGTCCAAGCCTTATCTGCTTCATCTGTTCCCCGTTATATTCATGATACAGATACTTATTAACATCAACACAGTGCATAAGGCCAAGCCTTATCTCATTAAGCTGATATTCGTCATATCCTTCCTGAACATAAAAATCAATATTGACATCCGCTTGTGCTGCAAGCCTTATCTGCTTCAGCACCCCGCTGTCACAGCCTTCATCGGCAAATTTTAATATACGCTTCTGATAATCTCCTGCCATTCTTATTTCACGCATAACTGAAAAATCAAACAGCGGATTACATAACTGTGCGACATCCATTCCGTCTTTTATTGCACTCTTAATCTCTTCCATCTGGATATAATCATATTCAGGCTTTGCGAATGCCTCAACATCCATTCCATCCTCAAGTGCAAGTCTTATAGACTTCATCTGTGCCGC
>ENA-ORNR01003192-ORNR01003192.1-human-gut-metagenome-genome-assembly--contig:-NODE-3192-length-12522-cov-19.549691_pt1 | contig 12522 bp, 8 predicted proteins | sample MGYA00242114_ERZ509020 | MGnify/ENA primary metagenome ERZ509020 (study PRJEB26280, sample SAMEA2338758) | human gut metagenome | biome: human gut; feature: human-associated habitat; material: faeces...
ATGGACGCACCTCTGGTGCACCAGTTGTCACGCCAGTGGCACAGCTGGGCAGCTAAGTGCGGATCGGATAAACGCTGAAAGCATCTAAGCGTGAAGCCGTCCTTAAGATAAGATATCCCACTTTTAAGTTAAGACCCCTTGTAGACTACGAGGTTGATAGGTCTAAGGTGTAAGTTGTGTGAGCAATTTAGCCAGCAGATACTAATCGGTCGAGGGCTTAAACCTAATGAGAATATATGTTTTGTTTTTGGTTCGTTATTCAATTTTGAGGGAATATCCCTTAAAAGTCGGTGTTGATTGTGATGAGGTTCCACCTGTTCCCATTCCGAACACAGTAGTTAAGCTCATTTACGTCGAAAATACTTGGCGGGTGACTGCCTGGGAAGATAGATAGATGCCGACATATATGCACCTTTAGCTCAGTTGGTAGAGCAACTGACTCTTAATCAGTGGGTCCTGGGTTCGAGTCCCTGAAGGTGTACCAAACTTAAAAAGAATAGGCCCATCAGCCTATTCTTTTTATCTATATGGCCTGTTGGTCAAGCGGTTAAGACTCCGGCCTCTCACGCCGGCGACGGGGGTTCGATTCCCCCACAGGTCACCAATGCACCATTAGCTCAGTTGGTTAGAGCAACCGGCTCATAACCGGTCGGTCCGGGGTTCGAGTCCCTGATGGTGCACCAATTTTATTGGTGCCGAGCTTTTTACCTATAGGGGTGTGGTTCAATGGCAGAATAGGGGTCTCCAAAACCTTTGACGTGGGTTCGATTCCTACCACCCCTGCCAAATAAAAAGCACGCTGTAGCGTGCTTTTTCATTTTATTAAATATGCACCTTTAGCTCAGTTGGTAGAGCAACTGACTCTTAATCAGTGGGTCCTGGGTTCGAGTCCCTGAAGGTGTACCAAGTTTAATCCCGTGTATTTTGCACGGGATTTTTTGTTGTATGTATCTGCAACAGCCCGACTGATTCAGCCGGGCTGTTGCTTTTGATCATTTCGGCAGGTGCAGGAAGCCGTCGGTGAAGGCGTTGGGGAAGGCGAAATTTTTCTGACCGTCAGCAAATTTTACATATATATGTTTATCAGCGATTGACTGTACTTTTCCTTCGCCGAATTTTTTATGTATTACGGTCATTCCTACTGTTATTGACGATTCGTCAAAATCGGGGGTGTTGGTGTGTTTCCTGTCGGGAACGGGTAAAGCGGCTTTGGGAACGGGTGATTTAATGCCGAACTTTTCGGTCACAAGAGGCGGAGTGGCTGGACTTGCAGCGGTTGACTTGCCGGATGGCTGAACGGATTTTACCGCTGATGACCGTGTGACTTCTTTCTTTAACTCCACTATATCTTCGGTGGCTTCGGTAGGCTGAGGAGCGTTCATTGATTCCTGTTGATTATAGAACAGCTTTTTGTATTCATCTTTTCTTATGGCGGTATCCCAACCGCCTATCTCCTTATCGTTACTGTGCATATCAATTCCGGTATAGGTAAGGCTTGCGTCCTCGTAGCGTTTGAACTGGAAAATGGAATGATTCATAAGGCTGGAGTTGAAAACGCCGAGCGAACATAAAAGATCGAAATCCTTTGTATCAAGACCGGTCACTTTTTTGAAAAGACCGGGTTCAAGCTGGGTTATAACGTCCTTGAGGCAGGATTCACGGTAGTCGGTAAGGTACATAAATACTGGAATTCTTGAGGCGAATTTCATCAGCTTTTCCTGTACCTCCTTACGTTTTGACTTGAACTCCTTCTCGGCTTCTGTAAGCTCTTTCTTTTCTTTCGGGGTGAGCTTTTCCACGCCGTCTTTCTTCAGCTTCTTTACCGCCTCGGACTTGTTGATGATTACCTCAAGCTCCTTGTTGAGATTGCGGAAAGCCTCGATATTTTCAAGTGCGGTCATTGCCTCTGTGCTTGCCATAAGACGTTTTAACGTGTCGTTATCAACGTTTACAAGCAGGGCGGACTGCCAGCGCTTTGCGAGGAGGGTTGCGGAGGTTCCGGCAAGGGTAATATCAAGAATAGCCTGTGCGTTTACCTGCTCCATAGTCGAGCCGTCATAGGCTAAGACGGGGAGGAAGTTTATAAACTCGCTGACGTTCTTTTCGGGGTTTGTATTCTCGGAATTCAGATTGCAGGCATAGTCGGATATCTGGCGGAGCGCACGGTCAAGCGCAAAGTCGAACACATAGCATTCGTGCTTGATTATCTCTACTTCGCCCTTCTCGTTTTTTACCGTCCAGGGCGACTGCACACGGAAAGCCGACTGGAAATAGGTTTCCGGGCTTTTAAGATTGCGGAGCATAAATATGCCTGTCCACGGCTTTACGGTAACGCCTGTTGTCAGCTTTCCGCAGGTGAGGGTTATTGTCCTTGTAACGAGAGGATCGCCCATAGAATCAATAACGGGCTTTACCGCATCAAGACCTACGCCCGCTTTTATACCGGCGCAGACGTTTATCTTATAGCCCTGATTGTAATAGTTGTTCTGACTTTGCATAAGAAGATTGTACATCGCAAAGCAGGACGCTACGCTCGGCAAAAACCATAGGGTGTGCGACAGTACGTTAAGAAGTCTTGTGTCTGAGAAGGGCATAGGCGGACGCTTGTCAACACCAAGACTTACCGCAATTTTAAGGTCGTCTACGCTTGCGGGGAGATATGCGCCACGGATAAGATCGAGCCATTTCTGCACCTCGTTCTCGTTTACAAAGCGAGCGTCCTCGCCTTTTCCCTTTGCGGAAAAGAACAGATTCAGATCGAAGCCGTCAAATTCTCCCTCAGAGGCTACAGAGCGTATACTTTCGGGAATTTTATAGGTCATCATCACCATACGGGGAAGCGACAGATATGGGTTGTTTTCGCCCTTCCAGTTTTCTTTTGCGCTCTGTTCATCTGAATAAGTCCAGTTGAAAATCTGTTCTTCTATGAACTCACCGCTGTGCATTGCTCTGAACGGGGTACCGGACAGATAAAGGTAGTGTGACGAGGTTATCGGCAGGAAGGTTTCGTTTACGGCATTTCCTGCTTCTTCCTTCTGATATTTTTCTGCGTCAAAGTCTATATCTTCATCGTCGGGATCGTCAAACAGCTTCTTTGCGTTTTCTCTCCACGCACCGAAATGGTATTCGTCAAATATGACTATATCCCAGTTGGTAGTATGGATAAACTCGTTCTTGTATTTTATACCGCCGTTTTCATTAGTACCGAGCAAATCCTGAAACGAGCCGAAAACTACTATCGGTCTTGTGCTGTCGGCGTTGTAATATGCCTCGTCGATATTCTGCTTGTTATTATGTGCGTCCTTGTTTGAAACGTACTGCCAGCCCTCGAAATCAACGTGAGTTCTTAAGTCCTCGCTCCACGCCGACTCTACGGCAGGCTTGAAGGTGAGAATAAGAATACGCTTGAAATTCATCTTCTTGCAAAGCTCATAAGCGGCGAAGGTCTTGCCGAAACGCATTTTTGCATTCCACAGGAATTTTGGTATGCGCTCAGGCTCGTTCTTTTTAATGTTTTCAAAGTATTCGATTGTGCGGTCTACCGCTTTACTCTGTTCCGGACGCATTTTAAAGTCGGCGGTGCGGTATTCGTCCGTCCTTTCGCCAGTGCGAAGCTCACGCACGGCGGAGCGTACATCATTTACGGTACAGTTGTACCATTCGTTCTTGTCGGTGTTTTCGTTAAGACGGTGAAAGCCGTTACGTTTAAGAACGGCGTGTACGTCATGGTCATTGAAGCACGAGCCGTCAGGACGCATTGCCGATTCCTCGCAAAGCACGGTGTAGCTTATCGCACTTGTATGGAGCTGTTCTTTTATACGCTGCTTTACATCACGGTCGGTGTAGCCTACTTTTATGTAGCCGTCGTGAGTGGTAACGCCGTTCAGCTTGTAGGCATAGATAGTCGGGTTTACCTCGGGGCGAGGGGTCACATACTTTTCAAATACGTCAGCCATTGTTGTCACCGCCTAAATCCATCGGTCTTATCATAGACTCGATAAAGTTTATTTCTTCGTCTGTGAGATTGTATTTTTCGTAGAGTTCGGAATCTGTCCACGGTTTTGAGAAGTCTTGGAGGGGGACGAATTGGTAAACACCTCTCGGTCCGTTTTGCGTTTTCTTTTTAATACTTACTAAATATCTGAAAAATCTCGTTTGTATGTATGTTATGATATTTTCGCATTGTTCTTTAGTGAAATTGTGCTTTTGAGGGTCAAAACCGATAACAAGAAAAGTTTGAGAACAGACACTGTTTTTATCGCCTAAAAACGGCTTGCCCAGTATTTGTTCATCGTATCCATTTCCGCCTGCGGCGGGGATATAGACTTTATACAAATCTTTTGTTGGTGAATTTTTGGGTAATTGCGATTTGCTAATCCACCTTACTGTTCTTTCTCTATTGATATTGAGATAGTATTTTATACAGTATACAGAATCCGGTTTATCGTGGTAATCAGTCCAGTTTGAAGTAAGTAAATTACTGTCATCAAAAAAGTGTTTTGCACTAACCAAACCGGAAAAGTTTTTATTAATATCCGAAAAATAATTTCCTTCAACTGATTCGATTTTTTCTAATATAGAATATGATTTAGGGTTTCTTACAACTATTCCTGAATTTTTAGAATCAAGATAGTCAAATCTATTTAAAACATTCTGGTCTTGTGATTGGTGAAAATAATACTCGCACTTTCCAAAATAATCTCTATCCCACAAGAAATAGTTAACACCGCCTTTAATGTCAACGCCGGGAAAGCAATCCGATGCATTTTCAAAATCGTGAATAATTTTGAATTTATTAGATGCTAAAGCAGCATCGACCCAACTATCCGGTATTCCTTGAGCTGTTTTTGTCATCCAACGGCTTGGTGTAATCATGCAAATATATTTTGGGCGAAGTTTTATTGCCTTTTCGATGAAAACGTTATATATAGATTTTGCATTCGCACTATTACCGCCTTCTATGCCGAATGTCATCTGATACGGCGGATTTGAAATAATAACATCGAACTTCATGCCAAAAATCTCCTCGGGGTGTAATGTATGTATCCATTCATACGCATAATATTCACGTTCTTCGCCACGGTCGTACTGCGTTTCGGACGCACCGCAGAAGATGCATCTGCCGGATTTGTCGAACGAGTGGGGGATACGCTTGAAACGGATATTTCCGTCCGAATTTTCAAAGCGTGTTACCGAAAAAGCACTGTCTGCGTACTTACTGCAATAAAGGCTTCTGCGTGAGAGCAGGCTTGTAAGCTCGGTTATCGCAATGCCGTAAAGCTGATTTTTAAAAATATGGTCTATTCGCTGCTGTCTGTCGGGGATAACGGCTTCAAGGCCTTTTATAAGACGCTTTGCTATCTCACGAAGGTATACTCCCGTTTTCACGGCGGGGTCGAGAAACTTTGTATCGGGAGATGAGAAAAGCTCCTGCGGGAGCATATCGAGCATTTTGTTTACTATCTCCGGAGGTGTGAAAACCTCATCGTTTGAGAGATTGGCAAGGCAGGACAGAACATCGGGGTTGTATACCTTTTCGTAAAGTCCGCTTAAAATTCCGGTTGAAATATTATCAGCCATTTTCCCATAACCTCCTGTAGTTGCATATATATTTCCGTAAAAAAGTACCCTCGCCTTCTGTGCTGTCGCTGAGGGTGAGCTGAGAAGCCTTTCCCTTATTGCCGTTTACCAGATCGTCAAAGCTGTAATCGCTGCGCTGTATATTACTGCCGAAAACGAATGCCCACTCGGAAAAGACTATATCCTGTTCGGTATCGCTGCAGTTTTCGTCTACGCACTTAAGAGTAAGGGCGTTTCCGCAGACGATATTTTTTGACAGGATAAAGCGGACGGATTTTCTTGTATCATCGTTGCATTCTTTTTTGCAGACGGATCTGTATTGCTTGTCCCACTGCTTAAACAGCCGTTCACGGCAGGTTTCGACATTATCCGCCATTATATCGACACCGTAAAGACTGCTTACCGCAAGGAGCGAGTATTTTTCATATTCAAGAGGACTGCGACTGTATTCAGACTTTACGACCGACAGCTTTCTTGCAAGAATTTCGGTAAGGAAATTGCCCGTTCCGCAGGCGGGTTCAAGAAAACGGCTGTCGATACGCTCGGTTTCCTGTTTTACAAGGTCGCACATTGCCTTTACTTCACGCTCGGCGGTGAAAACCTCGCCGTGTTCGGTCACACGTTGTCTGGATTTTATTTGTTGTTGCACGTTATTTTTGCTCCATAGATAAAAGCTGAATTTAATTCAACTTTTTTCAATAATTATTTCGTTTAATGCAACTATTTTAGCATAAACTTGAATTAAATTCAAGTGATTGAATCAAAATAGTGAATTAAAGGAATGTTGATTATGAATGAACCATATGATTTCGGAGCAAGGTTGAAGAAATATCGCAATGAAAAAAATATCACACAGGAGAGAATTGCAAAAATTCTTGGTGTGAGTAATTCTATGATTAGCAAATATGAAAACAATACTGCCAGTCCGTCTTTAGATTCGCTCTGCACATTGTCAAAAGAATTATGTGTATCAATCGATGAATTGTGCGGCTTACAGCAATCCGGAACGGTTTCGCTTATCGGGCTTACGGACGGACAGGCTGACTGTGTTCGATTGCTTATAGACGCTTTTCACGAATACAACAATACAGTAAGAAAAAGGCTCAGCGATGAGCAGTACAGGGTACTCGGTCAGATACTGGCGGAATTTCTGAAATAAACGCAAAGCACCGCCTGCACGGGAAATGTGCGGGCGGTGCTTGAAAATCGTATAAGAAAAAGCGGTCACGGGGCTGTATCTGTCCCTGTGACCGCCGTTTTATTTATGTCTGCTCACGCTTTTTGAGTATCTTGCGGAAGGTAAGAGCGAAGATAACTGTACAGCAGATTGCCGAGGTCGCATCCGCTACGGATTCTGCGAGATATACACCCTTTACACCGAGAAAATTCGGCAGGATAAGGGCAAGAGGGATAAGCAGTATCACTTTACGCAAAAGGGCTATGAACAGTGAAATTTTAGCCTGACCGAGAGCAACAAACATACTCTGGCAGGTACGCTGAAGTCCGAATATTGTCATGCCCGTAAGGAAAAGAGGCATCATTCTGCCGACTGTTTTTATAAGTGCGGTATCGTCTGTGAACATTCCTGCGACAAATTCGGGGAAGGTAATCATAAACAGGTTTGTCAGGGCGAAGAACGAGAACATAATTATCACGGAATATTTAAAGCAGAGGCGGACACGGTCTGTGTTGCCCTTGCCGTAATTGTAGCTGACTATCGGAACAAAGCCCTGTGCAAAGCCGCTCAGAGGCACGGCGGCAAACTGCATTGCGCTCTGCATTACCGTAAGGGTGCTGACGTATATATCGCCGTATGCGCTCAGCGAGCCGTTGAGGACGAAGCCGACAAGACTTTCCGTACTTGCCATTATAAACGGGGCGATTCCGAGTGCGAACAGCGAGCCGATTATCTTTATATCGGGCTTAAGATATTTCGGCTTTATTTTCAAAGTCGCTTTGTCGGATACAAGAAAACCTACTATTATAAAGGCACTTACCGCCTGCGATATTACCGTTGCGAGAGCGGCGCCCGTTACGCCCATACCGAACACATAGATAAAAAGCGGATCAAGGCCTATGTTGAGGATTGCGCCGATTATTACGGCTATCATTGAAATTCCGGGTCTGCCCTGTGCATTTATGAACGAATTAAGTCCGGTTGCGAACATTACAAACAGCGTGCCTGTAAGGTATACCGAGAGGTAGTCCGTGGCATAGCCGATAGTAGCGTCGCTTGCGCCGATAAGGCGGAGCAGGGGCTCCATAAAGATGTAGGTTATGCCCGATGTTACTACAGTAAACAGCACGAGCAGTGAAAAGCCGTTGCCGAGTATCCTGTGCGCTCTTTCACGGTCGCCTTTGCCGAGCGCTATTGAGGCAAGCGGTGCGCCGCCACCGCCGACTATCTGTGAAAATGCCGAGATAAGAATGATTATCGAGCTTGTAACACCGATACCTGCCAGCGCATCTGTGCCGATAAGCTCTATGTGTCCGATGAAGACCCTGTCAACTATGCTGTACAGCAGGTTTATAAGCTGTGCCGCAAAGCCCGGCAGTGCCATTTTAAGTATAAGAGGCAGCATCGAGGCTGTGCCGAGCCGTTCTTCGTATTTGTTATCCATTTATAGTATCTCCGTGTTTTGTCTTTCTATTTATAAAGTATAGCACTTAACAGAAGAAAAGTCAAAGCAGGGCGGGCGGCTGAAAGCCACTGTAAATTCCGTCTGCGGCAATGTGCCGCTTCAAATTCCGCCTTTGGAAATGTCTGAGTTATCCGCAGGGTAGCGAAACGGCGGGTATTAAAACGTGTATGGTTTTAATTGTTCAGATTTATATGTCAATATCACCTTTTATGAGGGAGCAGTAAATTGGTTTTTTACTTTGTGCTTGTTATTATAAAAACAAAAAGGCAGCGCCGTCCGGCACTGCCTTTAATGTTTACAAATTTATTGCAATTACGCCTGTTCGCTTGGGGCAAAGCCTGTTCTTTTCAGAGCCTTTGAAATTGCGAGAGCGGCAAAGTATGCGAGAACTACGCTTGCTATATCCTTTATAAGATAGGGAGCGGATACGAGCAGGAAGCTGGATAACAGATCCTTGCCTGCAACGAGAGCGTACTGTACAAAACCGCAGATATGGCAAGCGGCAACGCCTAAGATGCCCATTGCTATTCTAAGCGGTATACGGAACTTTTCGGGCATATTTCTGAATGCGATTCCGCTGATGGCCGCCATAGCGATAAAGCCGATTATAAATCCGCCCGTAGGACCTACTATTGAAGCGATTCCGCCCTTGAAGCCGCTGAATACGGGAACGCCTACCGCACCGAGCAGAACATAAACGACCGTTGAAACGGTTGCTCTTGCCGTGCAGAGATAAAAGCCGCAGAGGGCTATCGCAAAGGTCTGTAATGTAACCGGTACGCCGGAGGGCATCGGTATTGCTATCTGCGAAAGTACTGCCGTAATTGCCGCAAAGAGCGCACAAAGTACGATTGTTGTGATTTTCTGTCTGTTCATATTTTTTGTTTCCTTTCCATTTTGTCAAACGACTTTAACAGAATACCACCGACAGCGCCTTGTGTCAACCAAACTGCACAAATGGGTGACAATTGAGAACGGTCTGCGTTATAACTTAATAACATAATTGTACAAAATAACTAAAAGTTATGTGGTAAATGTGTGAAAAATGCAAATTGATTTTTTGGCGGGCAGAGGTTATAATTAATTTATTGAGAATGTTGTAAACTTTTAACAACACTCATAAGAATGAAACATATACAATTTGTTTGGAGGTAATTAAAATGAAGATGAGAAGATTCATCGGTGCAGCAGCTGCAATGGCAGTAGCAGGCACACTTACAGTAGGCGCAGCAGCAGAAACTTATAATGCTTATATCGGTTTCCAGACAGCACCCTACTCATTCAGAAACTCTTTTGATGACGCTTCATATGGTAAGGACGTTGCAGACGGCAAGTACTTCAACAGCGTAATCGTATGGGGCGGTAACGACCCTGAAACATTCCCTCAGTATGAAGACAAATTCGATGATGATATGCCGGATGGTAGTGGCGGCTATGTTATTCCTGCTACATACACAGATGTACAGATCGACAAGGACGGCACATACAAGGTTGGTATTACTGACTTTGACTGGGCACTTGACAGTGCATCTGCATTCAACCTTCTGTTCGTTTCAACAGATATTCCTTTCAACAAGGACGCAGGTGAAGACGGTGAATCTATCGCTAAGTTCTCTGACTGCAAGATTATCGTTGACGGTACAGTAACATCAGAAGTTGCTGATCCTATCATTGATACAGAAGACGGTAAGAAGTCAGGTCATACAAAGGTTCTGTTCGCCAACATCTGGAACGATGCTCTTAAGAAAGATGGTTATAACGGTGCATACCCCACAAAGTCTTTAGAGATTGAATTTACAGTTTCAGGCCTTGACGCTCAGCAGCCTGCTGATACAACAGCTCCCGCTGACACAACAGCTCCTGCTGATACAACAGCTCCCACAGCAGGCGATTCTACAAAGCCCAACACAAACACAGGTGTTGAAGGCGTTGCAGCAGTTGCAGGTGTTGCACTCCTCGCAACAGGTGCAGTAGTAGTTGCTAAGAAGAGAAAGTAATCTTAAAAAGATTAACGAATAACGACAGCCCTCATTCGTGAGGGCTGTTTTAATATCACGACCGAAAGAGGAAATATGAAAAAATCTATAATCAGACGTGCGATAGCTGTGTTTATTGCGGCGGCTATGCTTGCAGGCTGTGCGGCGCAGGACAGCGGTGTATTATCGTCTGTCGGAAGCAACTCGGCGACCGAAAGCAATGTATCGTATGTTGAGGATACGAGCAGTGTTGATGAAAATTCTGAGGTTACTTCCGTTGACAGCTCAGTAACAGAGAGCGACACATCTTCCGATACCTCCGAACAGGAAGAAAGTAATACTTCAAAGCAGGAAAATACATCAAAGGCAGAGAACACCGAGAAGCCTGCCGATACAACAAAGGCACCGTCAACTGCCGACACGAAAAACAACAGCCAGAGCAAGCCTGCTTCATCTGCAAGCAATTTCACTGTTCAGTGGAAGAAGTCGAGCAGCTGGGAAGAAGGCGGTAAGAAGTGCGGAGGTTATGAGATTGTTATAACCAATAACGGCGATACGGTGAACAGCTGGACGGCAAAGGTGACCGTCCCCGGCAATACAAAGCTGATGTCGCAGTGGAACGGAATATTCAGCATTTCGGGAAACACAATGACGGTCAAGAACGAGAGCTACAACGGAACTATAGAAAAGGGAAAGAGCATTTCGTTCGGATTCAATTATTCGGCTGACGCTTATATCAATGAGGGTAAAGTGACTGTGAACGGAAGTACCGCAGGAACGAGTGCCGGAAATAACAGCAGCAATAATAACAATAATAATACGTCAACGACCAAAAAGCCGGCGGCAACAGTTCCCAAGGCGCCGAGCGACCCTAAAGGCACTACACCGGTATCACAGCACGGTCAGCTTTCGGTAAAGAACGGACAGCTTGTTGATAAGAGCGGCAAGGGTTATCAGCTCAGAGGAATGAGTACGCACGGGCTTACATGGTTCCCCGAATTCGTAAACGAGAGCGCATTCAGAACGCTCCGTGACGACTGGAATACGAATGTTGTCCGTCTTGCAATGTATGTTGACGAGTGGGGCAACGGTCAGTGCTATATGGGCAACAAGAGCGGAAGCCTTGAACTGCTTGAAAAGGGTGTTGACATCTGCATCAAGCTGGATATGTATGTTATCATCGACTGGCACGTTCTTAATCCCGGCGACCCGTCCAAGTATACAAACGAGGCGAAATCATTCTTTGAAACGGTGTCAAAGAGATATGCAAAATATCCGAATGTAATTTACGAGATATGCAACGAGCCGAACGGCGGTGCATCGTGGAGCGGTAATATCAAGCCGTATGCGGAAAAGATAATACCCGTTATCCGCAAGAATGCACCGAACTCGGTAATTATAGTAGGTACGCCAACATGGAGCCAGGAGATCGACAAGCCGCTTTCCGATCCGCTGAACTACAAGAATGTAATGTATGCGTTCCACTTCTATGCGGCAACTCACGCAGGACTTCGTTCAAACGTAGAAAACTGCGTGGCACAGGGACTGCCTGTATTTGTGTCGGAATTCGGTACTTGTGACGCATCGGGCGGCGGTGCAAATGACTTCAACGAAACGCAGAAGTGGCTTAGCTATTTTGACAAGCAAGGCATAAGCTACTGTAACTGGAGTATCTGCAACAAGGATGAAACCTGCTCGGTACTGCGGCCGGGAACATCGGCAAACGGAAACTGGAGCGAGAGCGATCTTACCGAAAACGGCAAGTGGATGCGTAACTGGTTGAAGAAGCACTAAGCGGCGGGTCGCCGCTGACAATTCCGACCTTTTGAGAGGTTTGCGGTTGGCGTGACTTTGCGGGACGGTCGGGGTTTGACGGTAGCTGAAAACAAGCTGTCGAAATACTTGTTTGTTTACTCCCGCCGTCGAACAAACGTGAATATACAGCAACCGTATTTAAAGGCGGAAATGCGAGCCGAGGCACTCGGCTTCCGACCTTTTGAAAGGTTTGCAGTTGGCTGGGCTTTGCAGGACGGTCGGGGTTTGACGGTAACTGAAAACAAGCTGTCGAAATACTTGTTTGTTTACTCCCGCCGTCGAACAATCGTGAATATACAGCAACCGTATTTAAAGGCGGAAATGCGAGCCGAGGCACTCGGCTTCCGACCTTTTGAAAGGTTTGCAGTTGGCTGGGCTTTGCAGGACGGTCGGGAATTGACGATAGCCCGCAATAATCGGTAATAAAAAATCCGTGTCAGGCGACACGGATTTTAGACTGTCGATAAACCTATATAATTTTTGAAAATGGGGTTTGGGGCGTAGCCCCA